>JACKQG010005083.1_pt1 | contig 14775 bp, 14 predicted proteins | sample 8237621 | NCBI WGS metagenome assembly JACKQG01 (sample SAMN15677084, study PRJNA649215) | marine metagenome | biome: marine; feature: Black Sea; material: saline water; isolation source: suspended particulate matter (SPM) from the Black Sea western gyre | collected 2013-06-09/2013-06-10 | depth... | reverse complement strand
AACCCATTGTTTATCAACAGTATCTGAAACATATTTTGAATCAGTAAATACTTCCACAATAGAGTTTTTAATTTTTATGTTCTCAAGGGCAACAATTACTGCTAGAAGTTCCATTCTATTATTTGTAGTTAATTTAAATCCTTTACTAAGTTCTTTTTTATAATTACCATTCTCTAAAATCATTATTATACCATAACCACCAGGCCCAGGATTACCAATTGAAGAACCATCAGTATATATATTTATTTTTTTTATCATTTTAACTTTTTAGCAATGATGCAATTATTTTAGGATAATATTCGTATTCTAAATTATGAACTTTTTTTTCAATTAAAGATGCATCGTCATTCTGATTAATAATCACTTTTTTTTGAAAAATAATTTCACCTGAATCATATTCCTTTGAAACAAAATGAATTGTAATCCCTGTTTCCTTATCATTAGAATCTATCACCTTCTTATGTATATGCATCCCATACATTCCTTTTCCCCCATGTTTTGGGAGAAGAGATGGGTGGATATTAATGATTTTTTTTGAAAAAAAATCAATATACTTTGATGATATTTTTTTTAAAAACCCTGCTAGTACAATTAAATCTGGATCAATTTTTTTTATTTTTTCAAAAATCGCATCATCAAAATCGTTTAGGTTAAAAAATTCAGCAGTGAGATTATATTTTTTAATATTTTGAAAAATAGGAGAGCTTTTATTGTTACTTAATACTAGACTCACTTCTATTGAATTGCTATTTTGAAAATAATTTATAATATTAATAGCATTAGTTCCTTTACCTGAAATTAAAAGAATGATTTTCTTTTTCATAAATTTTAATAACTATGGATAATTTTCAGAAAAAAACTTTTTTATTTAACAAATAAAGGTATATTTTCGAACTATAAGAAGAGTTTTATTCAAAGTTTTTTAATTTTGATTTATATAACTCATAAATAATTATATTATGTCAGATATTTCTTCAAGAGTAAAAGCAATAATCGTTGATAAATTAGGTGTTGATGAAAATGAAGTAGTTCCTGAGGCTAGTTTTACTAATGACCTTGGTGCTGATTCATTAGACACTGTAGAATTAATTATGGAATTTGAAAAAGAATTCGATATTCAAATCCCAGATGATCAAGCTGAAAATATTATTACAGTAGGTCAAGCAATAGAGTTTATAGAAAAATCACAATAAGTTCATCTTTATGAATCTAAGAAGAGTTGTAGTTACTGGAATGGGAGCTCTAACTCCTATAGGTAATACCCTACATCAATTTTGGGATGGACTTATTTCTGGAACTAGTGGTTCTAATAATATTACTCACTTTGATGCAAGTAAATTCAAAACAAAATTTGCATGTGAATTAAAAGGATATAATCCATTAGACTTTTTTGAAAAAAAAGAGGTTAGAAGATACGACAAGTTTGCTCAATATGCATTAGTAGTTGCAAAAGAAGCAATTGAAGATTCACAGTTAATTGAATCTAAAGTCGATAATGATAGCGTTGGAGTTATCTGGGGGGCTGGAATAGGAGGATTAGAAACATTTCAAAATGAAGTTTTAAACTTCGCAGAAGGTGATGGGACACCAAGATATAATCCTTTTTTTATCCCAAAAATGATTCCGGATATTGCACCAGGTTTAATATCTATAAAGTATGGGTTTCATGGTCCTAATTTTGCTACAGTTTCTGCATGTGCTTCCTCTGCAAATGCTATTATAGATGGTTTAAATTACATAAGGATGGGGTATTCTGATATCATTGAAGCTGGAGGATCAGAGGCACCAATTACAATTTCCGGTATGGCTGGATTTAATGCAATGCATGCTCTTTCAACTAGAAACGATGATCCTTTAACTGCATCTAGACCTTTTGACAGAGACAGGGATGGTTTTGTATTAGGTGAAGGAGGAGGTGCTCTAATCCTTGAAGAATATGAGCATGCAAAAAAAAGAGGTGCTAAAATATATGCAGAACTTTCTGGAGGTGGATTATCTTGTGACGCTTATCATATGACAGCTCCCCATCCTGATGGGAAGGGGGCTATTAAAGTCATGAGGCGCTGTCTAGATGATGCAAAATTAAATACATCTGATATTGATTTAATTAATATGCATGGAACATCTACTTCACTTGGAGATATTGCTGAAACTAAAGCTGTTAAAGAAGTTTTTCAACAAGATGTATATAAATTGAATATTAATTCAACAAAATCTATGACTGGACACCTTCTAGGTGCTGCTGGAGCAATAGAAGCAATTTCTTGTATTCTATCAATGAACAATAGCATGGTTCCACCAACTATTAATCATTTTAATAGAGATGAAGATATTGATCCTAAACTTAATTTAACTTTTTCAAAACCTCAAAAAAAAGAAATTAATGCTTGTCTTTCCAATACTTTTGGATTTGGAGGTCATAATGCTTGTGTTATTTTTAAAAAATTATAATTCTAAATCTGAGAAACTATAAAAATAATAAGACACTATTTTTAGAACCTTTAAAAGGTGAAAAGTCAAAACTTATTGGATTGCATTCAAGTTTGAAGGACTATCAAATAGTATATAATATTAACTATTTATTAAAATCGAGATTCAAGCGTTCAAAAAAAGATATCAAATTAGAATCTAATTTTTATTCAAGTCATTATAGCTGGAAATCCGAATCTAAAGGTGTAGATTTTGAGTTATTTTCTAATAAGCTAATCAGTGAAAATGATAGCAGTCAAGATATCAAAGGACTTTTTAGCTATCCAGAATTAAAAGAATTATATTTGATTAAGAACTATAAAGAGGTAGATTTTTTAATTAAACAAAATTGTTTTTATCCTTCAGAAAAGCTAATAAATACTCTGAAGCAAGTACAGGGAATATCATTTGTTTATAGAATATATGATTTTAAGGAAAATTTAAATTTTGATGTATGAGGAAAATTAAAAAAACTAAAATAATCGCTACTATCGGCCCTTCCTCATCTTCTTCTTCAATCATGGAAAAAATGATTCTCGAAGGTGTAGATGTTTTTAGAATTAATTTCTCACATGCAAAACATAATGAAGTAAAAAAAACCATCAAACGCATAAGAGATATTGACAAGAAACTGTCATTAAATACTGCAATTATTGCTGATCTTCAGGGTCCAAAACTAAGAATAGGAAAAATGAGAAAAAATTCATCTTTTAAAATAGGAGATGAAATAACTATAGATTGCAAATCTCAATTAGTTGGTAGTAGCAAAAAATTATTTGTAAACTATAAGGATCTTGCAAAAGATATAAAAGAGGGAGAAAAGATATTATTAGATGATGGAAAAATCATTTTAAAAGCATTAAGTACAAATAAAAAAGATTTAATTAATGCAGAAGTTATTCAAGGAGGAGAGATTAGTTCAAATAAGGGGTTTAATCTTCCTAATACAAAAATTTCATTATCTCCATTAACAGATAAAGATATTAAAGATGCAGTTTTAGCTATAAAGGAACATGTTGATTGGATAGCTCTTTCTTTTGTTAGAAAGAAAAGTGATATTGAAAATTTACTTAAAATAATTGACAAAAACTCTGAATATAGAATCCCTGTTATTGCTAAAATTGAAAAACCTGAAGCTCTTAAAAATATTGATGATATTATAAAAGTTTCAAGTGGATTAATGGTTGCAAGAGGTGATCTTGGAGTTGAACTTCAATCTTCAGAAATTCCTTTAATTCAAAAGAGACTAGTTGCAAAAGCAAAAAAAGCCAGAATTCCTGTTATAATAGCAACACAAATGATGGAAAGTATGATGGAAAGTATAAGTCCTTCTAGAGCTGAAGTAAATGATGTTGCTAATTCTGTAATGGATGGAGCTGATGCAGTCATGTTATCAGGAGAAACTTCTGTTGGAAAGTATCCTATAGAAGTGATAAAAACCATATCCTCAATTATAAATAAAGTTGAAAACTCAAATTTAATTTCTCTCGCAAGCAAAAGGCCTAAAGATCAGAAATCTAAAAGATATATAACAAAATCTATTTGCTTTAGTGCAGCTAAAATGGCAAATGACATTAAAGCTAAAGCTATAAGCACTTTAACAAACAGTGGTTATACGGCATTTCAAATATCATCTTGGAGACCTTCAACTCATATACTTGTATTTACATCAAATAGAAGAATATTGAATCAATTAAATCTTTTGTGGGGAGTAAAGGCCTTCTTTTACGATGGTTTTCAAAGCACTGATACTACTGTAGACGAAATAAATAAAATTGCCTTAGATAATAAGTATCTACAAAAAGGTGACAAAGTAATCAATTTAACTTCAATGCCGATAGATAAAAAGGGTATGACAAACACATTAAGAATTTCAGAAATATAATTATATGGAGGTTAGAGACACTTTAATAAACAAGCTTAATATAAAAAATGAAGAATTAGGATGCTCTACTGGGTCAAAATGGTTTGGAACCGGAGAATTCATCAATTCTTTTTCTCCTGTGGATGGAAAAAGCATTGGAAAAATTAAGACCGGTTCAGAAAAAGATTATGAAACTATTATAAATGCAGCTCAAGATGCATTTGTAAAATTTAGAAAAATTCCTGCTCCAAAACGTGGTGAGCTAGTTAGACAATTTGGAGAAAAATTAAGAAATAATAAAGAAGAATTAGGAACTCTTGTATCATATGAAATGGGAAAATCATATCAAGAAGGCCTTGGAGAAGTTCAAGAAATGATTGATATCTGTGATTTTGCAGTTGGATTAGCTAGACAACTTCATGGACTCACAATGCACTCTGAAAGGCCTGAACACAGAATGTATGAACAATACCATCCACTTGGGATAGTTGGTATTATATCAGCATTTAATTTTCCAGTTGCAGTTTGGAGCTGGAATGTTGCTCTTGCTTGGGTTTGTGGTAATGTTACTGTTTGGAAACCTAGTGAAAAAACTCCTCTATGTAGTATAATATGCCAAAGATTTATATCAGATGTGTTAAAAGAAAATAATATTCCTGAGGGAGTTTCATCTCTTATAAATGGAGACTATAAAATAGGTGAGTTATTATCTTCTGATCCTAGAATACCTTTAGTTTCTGCTACTGGATCAACTAAAATGGGAAAGAAAGTTGCAGAAAAAGTTGGGTCTAGATTAGGAAAAACATTACTAGAATTAGGAGGTAATAATGCGATAATTGTTACACCAGATGCAGATCTAAAAATGATGTTAATGGGAACTGTTTTTGGAGCTGTTGGAACTTGTGGTCAAAGGTGCACATCTACAAGAAGGTTAATTGTTCATGAAACAGTTTATGATAAAGTTAAAATTTCATTGACAGAAGCATATAAACAAATTAAAATAGGTGACCCACTTAATTCTGAGAACCATGTTGGTCCTTTAATTGATAAAGATGCTGTTAAAAATTATTTAAATGCATTAAATATGATAGAAGAACAAGGAGGAAGCTTTCTTGTTCCTGGAGGAGTATTAAGTGGTGAAGAATTTGATAGTGGATGTTATGTAAAGCCTGTGATTGCTGAAATTGATCACTCAAAAAAAATTGTTCAAGAAGAGACATTTGCTCCAATTTTATATTTAATTAAATATTCAGGTGGTGTTGAGTCTGCAATTGCAATACAAAATGAAGTTAAACAAGGATTGTCTTCAGCAATTATGACAAATAATCTCCAAGATGCTGAATGTTTTTTATCTCATTGGGGAAGTGACTGTGGAATTGCAAATGTAAATATAGGAACATCTGGAGCAGAAATTGGAGGTGCATTTGGAGGAGAAAAAGAAACTGGAGGTGGAAGAGAAAGTGGGTCAGATGCATGGAAAGTTTACATGAGAAGACAAACAAATACTATAAACTTTTCACCAGAGCTTCCTTTAGCTCAAGGAATCAAATTTGATTTATAAAATTAAGATTTGAATTGTTTTAAAAACCTTACATCATTTTCGAAAAATAATCTAATATCTGGTATCTCATAGATTAACATTGCAATCCTTTCTATTCCAAGTCCAAAAGCATAGCCTGAGTACTTCTCTGGATCTATATTACAATTCTCTAGAACTTTCGGATCTACCATTCCACAACCCATAATCTCTAACCAACCAGTTCCTTTAGTTAGCCTATAATCTGTCTCTGATTCTAATCCCCAGTAAATATCCACTTCAGCACTTGGTTCTGTAAATGGGAAAAAAGATGGTCTAAATCTTAATTTAGACTTTCCAAACATTGCTTTTGTAAAATATAAGATCATTTGTTTAAGATCAGCAAAAGAAACATTCTCATCAACTACTATACCCTCTACTTGATGGAATAGACAATGCGATCTTGCAGAGATAGCTTCATTTCTATATACTCTCCCAGGGGATATAATATTAATAGGGGGGGAATTATTTTCCATATATCTCACTTGAACTGATGAAGTATGAGTTCTAAGTAAAATATCAGGATTTGTTTGAACAAAAAATGTGTCTTGCATATCACGAGCAGGGTGATTTTTAGGAAGATTCAGAGCAGTAAAATTGTGCCAATCGTCCTCTACTTCAGGTCCATAGGACAAATCAAATCCTACTTGAGAAAATATATCTATAATCCGATTCTTAATAATTGTAATTGGATGTAATGAGCCTGAGTTAATAGGGAATCCTGGCTTAGATATATCTTCATTTGATGAACTGTCTTGATTACTTCCAGTTTTATTTAATAATTCATCACATTTATTCTGAACTAAACTCTTTAATTCATTTATTTTAAGTCCTATTTCTTTTTTTTCTGCTGTTGGAACTTCTTTAAACTGTGAAAATAGATCATTAACAATCCCTTTTCTTCCTAAATATTTTATTTTAAAATCCTCTATCTTATCAATTTTATCAGAATTGAATTTTTTTATAGAATCTAAATGATTTTGCAGTTCTTTCTTCATTTTATTATAGTGTTGACAAATTACATTTAAATAATCTCTTAATATTTAATGTCTAAGATTAAGGTTATGTATATTGCAAATATAATTCAAGTTTAATGAATTTATTTGATTTAATTTCAATTGGCTTAATTGCATATGGTTCTTTCAGAGGTTTCTCTAAAGGTTTAATTGTTGAAATGTCTAGTTTATTAGCCATCTTCCTTGGATTTACTATAGGAATCAATTTTGATGATTTAATCTCAAACTTTTTATATACCACATTTAATATTGAGTTTAGTTTATTAAAAATATTTGTCTTTTTAATTATCTTTTTTATTACCTATAGCTTAGTTATTTTAGTTGCAAAATCAATAACAAAATTTATTAAAGTAGTTAACCTTGGCCTGCTCAATAGTGTCTTTGGTGGTGTTTTTGGTTTAACTAAATGGTCACTACTATTTACAGTGTTGGTATGGATTATTCATTCTATAGAGTTTTCTGATTTTAATGGAATAACAAACTCTTTTATGTATGGGTTTTTACTTGATTTATCTGAAATTATTTTTAATATAATCGAGACTGAAGATGAAGTATTTTTACAAAAATTTACTTAATTGATTTAATAAAATCAGTATAAAGCCAACCTGTTGTTCCATTCTCAAGTCTAATATTTGTCCAATCTTGAGCTTGATTTATCAATTCAACTTTTGTTCCTTCATGCAATAAAAATTTAAGTTCAGATAATTTATTAGGTTCACTCCAAACTTCAATTTCTTTCGGATAAATTATGCCGAAAAGTTTATCTGACTCTATTTCCTTTTCATAACTAATCCAATAAATCAGAGATGAAATTAGAACCAATACAATTGAAATGTTAAAAAAAAGTTTCTTCTTAAAAGGATCAGCATAATAAATATAAAGGAATACAGATATACACAATAGCCAAATGAATATTAAAAATAGTATATTCCAAGAATTAACTGAAAATAAATTGATTATTTTAATTCTAATTCCTTCAAGCTGAGAAACAGGAAGTTTTTCGATTTTATCCACTCTCATGTTTTGTGCAAAAGATAAATTCAGATTTATATCTGAATCATTTGGAGATAATTTCTTTGCCATTTCAAAATAATAATTACTTTCTGCTATATTATTAAGCTTATAATGTGAATTACCAAGATTATAGTAAAGAGAAGGGTTTTCATAACCTGAATCAACAATTTGGAGATAAAGATTTACTGCACTATTATAATCTCCATTACTATAATAATTATTTGCTGATTCAAATATTTGCTCATTAGACTGTAAGGAAAGAAATAAAAAGAATAATATGTAAATTATATTTAAGCTCATTTCTTATTTTTTAAAATTTCATCAAATATTTTATTGGCAATATCCAGATCACTAGCCATCTCATGGTTTGATGAATTAGAATACCTTGCTCTTTCACAACTTTCAACTAATTTCAAGATTTTTTTTATCGTTTCATTAGAAATTCCTTCTGAGATCATTTGCTTTTTAATAGACTCTTTGTTTAACTTATTGGTTTCGATTGAAAATCTTACCTGTAAAAAATTATAAATCGCCTTTTCTATTAAATCATAAAATTCATCTTTATTCCCTATTGACTTTTCAGCATTATTAAGATCTTTTTTTATTTTTTTATATACCTGCTTTATCTTTTCATTTTTATTTAATTCCCTTCTTTGCGGAAGACTATAAAAGATTATAAAAGATAAAAGTGACAAAATTGGAATTGATAAAAGAATAAAAAAAGTGTTTGAATTTGAGAATTGCTCTTTATTAATTCTGGTAAAGTTTTTCCCTGGTTTTATGAACTTAAAAGACTCATTTGAAGGCACTAGTATATTGTCATTGTTTGCAGATAAAGTTGGGCCTTCAAAAACATCAATATTCAATTTTTGAGATTTTATAGTCCTGTATCTTTTTTCTTTTGGATCAAAATATGAAAACTCAACCTCTTGTATAGGGAACTTTCCTTGATATTTTGGAACAATAGTATATATATTCTCAACTATTCCTGACATTCCTGATAAATTTGTTCTTACATTTTCTTTTCTTTCAGGCTCATAAAGCTCCATTGAAGCAGGAACCATTAATTCTGGCAAATCAAATAATTTAAGATTTCCTTCACCTGTAACTTTAACATTAGCCTGAAAAGATTCAGAGGCTTTTAATGAATTCTTATTAAGAATTATATCAAACTCAAATTGTCCAACTGCACCTGTAAAATTTTTAGGTTTTCCATTATCAGGTAATTCTCTTACTAATATAGTTTTACTTCCTGTAGTAATAATCTTAGAAGCTTGGTCATATATTATATTACCAAAAAAATCTCTTCTATTGGTTGGAAAATCAAGAACTAAATTTAATGACAAAGGACTAATTTCAAGATTACCAGCTTTTTGAGGATACAAAACTACTTTTCTCCATTGAACAAAATTATAAGTTTGACCTTTATAATTTGCTCTTTCAACTTTTAATTGAGGGATTTTAATAATTTGACTCCAGAAGTCTTTATATTTAGGTGATTCTGATTCTCTGGCATCCGAAACATTTATAGGGCTTTTATAATATAGTTTATATACAATAGTAATTGGTTCATTAATATATGGTGAGCTTTTTGAAACACTAGCAATTAGTTCAATATTATCATCATCAAAATATTCCTCATCAGAATTTGAATTAGCACCTTTTACAGAGTCAGTAACATTAACCTCTACCGGCAGAGATTTATATTCTTGTCCGTCAATTGTTACTGAAGCTTGGTATATAACTAACTTCCCTTTCTTTAAGGGCTTTAAAAAATAAGAATAAGTTTTTGAAAATTTCTGTTCCCCATTAACATATGAAGTCTTTATATTTTGGTTTGGTCCACCTATTATTTGAAAGTTTTCAAAATTTGGTGGTGTAAAATTATCTCCATTCTCATTCATTACAAAATCTATCCTTAATCTTTCATTAAGCCCTAATCTATTCTTGCTGACCGTTGCCTCAAAATTTACTTGAGCAATAATTAAACTAGTATTAAGCAATAGCATTAAAAGCCCTATATGTTTAAATAATGTTTTCACCAATCTTTTTCTGACTTTTTAGATGTTTTCACCTTCTTCTTATTCGCATTAACTTTCTTATTTACATCATTTTCTATATTATTTATTGCTTCTAATAAATTTTCCATCTGTTGCTTTGATAAGCCTCCTCCTTTTTCTTTTTCATCCTTTTGATCATTTGGTTTTTGATTCTCAGATTCTTGTTTCTCTTCGTTATTGTTTTCTTTTTCCTGCTTGTTATCTTTTTCTTCTGATTTATCCTCTTTTGATTCTTCAGAATCTTTATTATTATTTTGAGATTTATTTTTTTCATCTCCTTCCAGAAACTTTTTTGCTATTGCATAATTATATCGTGTTTCATCATCATCTGGATTATTTCTTAATGCATTTTTATAAGAATCTACAGCTTGGGCATAATCTTTTTTTTTCATATATGAGTTTCCAAGATTGTGAAATGCAGAATGCTTTTCTAAATCAACCTCTGAGTTTTTTTGAGTTTTGAAATATTCTTGTATTGCTTCATCATAATTATTATTCTCAAATAAAACATTTCCTAAATTATGAGATGCTCTTGTTTCTTTTTCAGAATTAGAAAGAGCTTCCCTATAGTTTATCTCAGCTTTATTATACTGCTTACTAATCGCATTCTTATTTCCCTTAAATGTGCTATTATCTCTTGCACTTTGGGAGTATAATCCTGAGATTGTAAGAAAGAAGCATATTATATATTTTAAAATTCTACTTTTCATTAAATAAATTTAATTTTTGCACCCATTTAGTCTTAGTTTCAAATAAAAATAAATCAGCTATAATTAAAAATAAAGAAAGTAAAAGAAATAATTGGAACCTTTGTCTATAGTCTACAAATTTATTTGTTTCAAATTCCGTCTTATCAATTTCATTTAATTGATTTTTAATATTATCCAAAACCATCTCTGTATCATTACCATCAAGATATATGCCATTAGATACTTTAGCCATTTTTTTTAAAATTTCTGAATTTCTCTTTGTTATAACAACTTCGCCATTACTATCCTTTTTATATGAATCAATTACTCCATTTACTCTTAATGGTATAGTAGAACCATTATCATCACCGATCCCAACTGTTAACAGATTAATTCCCTGATCAGGTACTGACTGAACAATTTTTTGAGAAATATCATCATGATCTTCTCCATCTGAAAGCATGATTAATACCCTATTTGTATCAGAATTTTGATCAAAATAATTTATTGAAAGATTTAAAGCTGAATCAATAGACGTTCCCTGTGATGACAAAATATCTGTATCTATCATTTGCAAAAAGTTTTTTACTGATGCAAAATCAGTTGTTAAGGGTACTTGAGGAACAGCTTGTTCAGCATAAACTATAATTCCTACTCTATCACTCCCTAAAGAATTAATAATCTCAGAAATCAAACGTTTTGACTTTTGGAGTCTATTTGGAGCAACATCTTCTGCAAGCATACTCTTAGATATATCAAGAGCAAACACTATATCTACTCCTTCTCTTTTTACGGTTTTTAATTCAGTTCCAATTTTTGGATTTACAAGAGCTATTATAAGGAGAAATATGGCGAATATCTCAAAAAGTATTTTCAATTTTATTTTAAAATTTGAACGATTTGGACTTAATTTTTCTAATAATTCTCTTGAAGAAAAATTTTCTTGAGTTTTTTTTCTCCAAACCATATAAATGATATTAATAATTAATAAAATCGGAATTATTATTAGTAGATATAAATAATATGGAGAATCTAATTGATACATAATTAAATAAAACTTTTATATATAGTTTTTCTTGAAATAACTTCAATTGATAAGAAAATCAGGGCTATAATTGAATACAATCTATATTTCTCATCATAATTTGTATAAACCGTTTCATTTATTTCCGTTTTTTCTAATTTATTGATCTCTTCATAGATATTGGCAAGTTCTAAATTGTCTGTAGCTCTAAAATATTTTCCAGATGTTCTCTCAGAAATATTCCTTAATAAATCTTCATCTATTTCAACATTAGTTAAGCTAAACTGGAACTCTCCATTTGGGAGGATAGAAACAGGTGCAAGAGCTCTTCCATTACTTCCCAAACCTATTGTATAAGTTTTTATTTCATATTCTGCAGCTAATTCTGCCGCAATTCTTGGATCAATAAAACCTGAATTGTTAACTCCATCAGTTAGTAAAATAATTACCTTACTTTTAGCTTCACTATCTTTTAATCTATTAACAGCAGTAGATAATCCCATACCAATTGCTGTACCATCTTCTAGGATAGGGTCATAATTAATATCAGAAAGAACCTGTTTAATGATATTTTTATCACTAGTCACAGGTGTTTTAGTATAACTCTCTGCAGCATATACGACAAGACCTATTCTATCATTTGGTCTATTATCAACAAAATTTGCCGCAACATTCTTTAATGCAGATAATCTATTTGGTTTCAAATCTTTTGCCAACATACTAGATGAAATATCAATAACCATAACAATATCAATTCCTCTAGTTGTTTTTATTCTAGTTGAAGTCTCTTTAGTTTGAGGTCTAGCTAACGAAATAATTATGAAAATAATTGCGAATAACCTTAGGACATATAAAATTGGTCTAATCTTGGCAATATTAGTTCTATTTTGTTTTAAAACATCTGTAGATGGGAATTTAAGTGTAGCCTGAAGTTGTTTTGAAATAATGACTAAATAATAAATTATAATTGGGACTATAATCAGTAATAATAAGTACCTAGGATTTGCAAAATAAAAATCTGTAATAATCATAGCTCTTTAATTATATTTAAACTTTCCAATATTCTTCTTTCCACCATATCGGAATATCTATCTTCTTTAAAATATATAATAGTTAACGATATAGTAACTTGATCATATGGAAAAACAATAGATGTAAAACTTGATCTTATAAGACTATTATTTTCATCAAAATCTAGACTTCCAAAAAACTTATAGCCAGTATCCCCGGATTTGATTGTAAATGTTTCATCATTCATTAAAATATTTTTTGCACCTAAGGTTTGTAGTTTTTCTAACGAATTATTTAATAGTGTATTTAAATCTGTAGCCTGCTGACCTTTTATTACATCATTAAATTTTAATTCAATAAAAAATGGATCCCCAGAGTTGCCAAAATTAAAGTTGGTTATTCCTAAGGTGTCTTCAGATCTAAATAATATTTCAGGTGTTTGAATCTCAACAGGAGGAGTTCCATATTGACTTGAATACCAGTCCTTCTTATATAACTTTCTAGTTGGATGAAGTAATAGTGTATCTCTTACTGGATAGTATCCAAAAATTAAAAATGAGAATAATAAAATTGATAAAATTGCACCCGTAAATAGATAGGCTAACTTATTTAATTGGAAACTATTTGTTTCTTGTTTATTAGAGGTGGTTAAGTTCTCAGAATCAATTTCTAGCTCAAGTTCTTTTAGATAAAAATCATTAACTGTTTTTATAAAGCTAGAAATAGTTTTTATATCAATTGAAACCTCATTTTTTGAGGGTAAGGACTTAGCGAATTTAATTAAATCTGATTTTGAGAATAATTTTTCAAGATCTTTAAAATTATTATTTTCAATTTTATATTTCTTATTATCTGAAAATACTTTAATTCTAATCAGGAGTTCACTTGATGTACTTTCTAGTGCAGGTATTTGAAATTGGAATTCAAGATATTCTCTTAAAGAATCAACTAAATTAGTATAAAAATCTTTAAACTCATTTTGATTTTTTGGAGTTATAGTCTTTAATTTATTAATTCTCTTTATTGCAATTTCATAGAATGATTCATTATTATTTAAATTATTGACCAAATTCTCTTTTGATCTATTTTTTATATAATACCATATAATTGATAATATTATTAACATGGATAATATAACTGTCAAAATATTAGTGTAATTTCTATTAACTGGTATAATAGGTTTTATGTTATATAAATTCTGTTTAACTGTATCTACTTCAACATCATTAATAATTATAAGCAAAGAGTCAGAATACTTAATTGAATTATTAAATAATATTCTTTGAGGAGGGATCCAAAATTCACCAGGCTCAAAATTAATTAAAGAATATTTCTTAATAATTGAAAATTTATCAGTATCATTTATTGTATCTGCTTCAAACGAATCTAAAACCTCAAAAGGCACGAAGTTTGGTTTTTCAGAAAATTTTATATCATAATTATTCTCAAGAGAGATTTTAATAGAATAATCTATTTTCTCTCCTATTTTAAAACTTGTAGTATCAACCTGACTCTCTATATGTATAGACTTATCAAAACTTGCTGATTGAGCAAATAAGATTCCACTGTTAAGGATTAATATGAGGAATATCTTTTTCATTATGCTCTTAATTTAAAATATCCCAAAAGTTTTTTAACGTAGCTCTCATCAACTCTACAATCAATTACACCAGCTCCATTTTTTTTAAATAAACTATGAAATTGTTTAATGTTTATTTCATAATTAGTTTTGTAATTCTGTCTTACTTTTTTAGAATTAGTATCAACCCATTCAAGTTGACCTGATTCAGCATCAATTATTGGGACTATTCCTATCTTTGGAATTTCAGTTTCTTTTATGTCATAAATTCTAATACCTGTAAGATCAAATTTCTTAGATGCAAGTTTTAATGACTTATCATAATTTTGATCAATAAAATCAGAAAGCAAAAAGACAATTGCTTTCTTCTGGATTACATTTAAAAGAAATCTTAAAGATGAGTCAATATTAGTTTTTATACTAGTAGGTGTAAATTCAATCAACTCTCTAATAATTCTTAAAATATGTGTTTT
>JACKQG010005082.1_pt1 | contig 14780 bp, 5 predicted proteins | sample 8237621 | NCBI WGS metagenome assembly JACKQG01 (sample SAMN15677084, study PRJNA649215) | marine metagenome | biome: marine; feature: Black Sea; material: saline water; isolation source: suspended particulate matter (SPM) from the Black Sea western gyre | collected 2013-06-09/2013-06-10 | depth... | reverse complement strand
GTGTAGGAGTAGTAGTAGTAGTAGTGAGTCATCAAGAAAGTCCGCGTGGAGTAGGCGTCCTGGCGAGGAGACCCCTTTCTTTTATATGCAGTCTTTTGGCGTTTGTCATGAAAGCTCCCTCCATTTTCCCGCAAAGCTCATGCAGACCGAAAAGACGAAGACGCCCGTGAACAAGGTTGCCCTCCATCCCTATCACCCCGACACCCCGACCTTCCGCTATACCCACGCCCGCTACTTCGACCGTATGACTCTAGTTGACGAGCAGATGGGGCGGGTGGTGGAGAACCTAAAAGAAGACGGGTTGCTGGAGAATACCTTTATTTTTTACTTTGGCGATCACGGTGGAGTTCTTCCTCGCGGGAAAGGCTATGCCTATGAGAGTGGACTGCATGTTCCGCTCGTGGTTCGCATCCCCGAAAATTTCAAGCATTTGGCGGATCATTCGCGAGGAACTCGCACCAATGGATTTGTCAGTTTCATTGATTTCGGCCCGACCGTTCTCAACCTCGCCGGTTTGACGGTTCCCGAGCAGATGGACGGGAAGGCCTTCTTCGGCAAAGGAACTTCTGCGAAGGAACTGGCCTCTCGCGACGAGGCTTTCGGCTATGCCGACCGCTTCGATGAGAAGTACGACTTCGTCCGTACTTTACGCAAAGGGAACTGGAAGTACATTCGCAATTATCAAGGTTTTTATCCCGACGGTCTTCAAAATAACTATCGCTACCGAATGCTAGCCTTTACCGAATGGAGAAACCTCCATAAGGCGGGCAAGCTGAATGCTGCCCAAAGCCAGTTTTTCGAGGCCCGTCCCGCCGAACAACTTTTTGACCTTTCCAAAGATCCTCACGAGGTGAACGATGTTGCGAAGAATCCCGACAACCAAACAGTCTTGAAGGAGATGCGTGATCGGATGACTGAAAAGGTTAAGGGTATTCACGATCTCAGTTTCTACCCTGAGAGCCACATGGTCGCCAAGGCTCTTGCTGATGGTGTGGCCTACGGCACCCTACATGCCAAGGAAATCAATCGTCTCGTGGATATCGCCGACCTCGCTCTCATTCCCTTCGCCAACGCTCGTCAATCGCTTGCCAAGGCCATGCAGGCGAAAAACCCATGGGTACGCTACTGGGCTTGCATCACTGCTGCCGCTTTTGGTGATGTGGCCAAGCCTCTGCTCGCGGATGCCAAGAAACTTCTCTCCGACGACAACCTCATGGTTCGTGTCCGAGCCGCTGAGTTTCTCGGGAGCATTAAATCTATCGACCCTATGCCAACGCTTGTGGGCGTTCTCAACGAAAGCGTTTCTCCCCAAGAAGTCTTGTTGACTTTCAATACGGTGGTTTATCTACGAGACTACAGGGGTTACGCCTTCGACCTCTCCCAAATACAGCTCAAGACAAAGGCCGGCGAAAGTTCTCGCCGCATGGGTTACCTTTCGGGCAAAGAGAAGCTGTGAGCCCCTTGGGTTCAGTCGTTTTCGGCTTTTCCCGGGCTTGCTTCCTTTTCGTTCCGGTTATCCTTCCGACTTGGTCTTTCGCCGCCGACGAACCCCGAAAATCAAGTATTCTCGACCTCCCGAAGTTACAGGCAAGCCAGGTAGCCGGCCAAGCTCAAGTTGTGCATTTGATGCGAGCCAAGGAATTCGACAAGGCGGAATCCTTGCTTCGGTTGATGACGAGGCACAACCCGAGGTCACCGGCTACACGCTACAACCTTGCCTGTCTATTGGCGCTGCGTGACCGAACCGACGAGGCCTTCGAATCCCTCGAATTGGCGGTGGAGCTAGGTTTTCGCAACATTGCTCACCTTGAGAATGATCCCGACTTAGTGAACTTGCGAAAGGACAAAAGATTTGCCGGTGTCCTAAAGGCAGCTGCCGAGCCTTTTGAGGGATCTATTTGGCCGAAGTTCCCCAAGCCGATCCCTGCCGCGGAGAAGGATGGAGAAGTTGTCTTGAATGAGCTCAACTTGGGTTACGATCCAAAGGTCGGATTGTTCTTGGGTTTGGTCGGTCGGTCACAGGAAGAGCGACCGATCGCCAAGGGACAAGGCAAGGTGGGCGACCTTTTGCGAAAGTGGTTCGAGGAAGGGACTGCTGCCGGGAATCGGGGAGATTTCTATGACAACCATGACGGCGATCACTCCAATATGAATTTTCGGGGATTTCCACAACTCACCCGGATTGAATACGGAGAAGCTCTTCGTGCACGGGGTTTGCACAATGGACTTCAGCGGCATTTTCTCTTCAGTGGGGTAACATTGGGCAATTCCTCGACTGCCATAACCGGCGGTCGGAATTGGCGTAGCCAAGCGCGCTTTGCCCTTACGCAACCAAATGGAGCCACTCGTCTGGCCCTTCATTACCTGCGGAACCATCTCTACTTTTATCCCGAGCACAAGGACCATGATGCAGGTCGCAATGGGGAAAACGGTGGTGGACACGGGGACGTCTTTCCCGCAAACGTGCCGTACATCGTGGTAAGTCAAGGGTCATCCGGATCCGATCGTGCATTTATGAACGCTTTCGCCGCCATGTTGGCGGCCATTCGACCTGAAACGAAACAGGTTCTGGTCCGTTCCCCGCTTCTTATGCCGACCCTTCAACAGGTCTTTCGTCGGAGCAACCGCAACGTCGAAAGCGACGAAGACTATTTCACGGGGAAAGCACACCCCACTGTATTTGACGGTTCCCTTCTTGATGTCGAAACCATGGTTCGTCGCTCCCACGAATTGCGGCCGGATTCCGTGCCTCCGTTGGCTCAATTCAAAGTGACGAAGGAAGACGCACCCGTCGCGGGGCAAGACTTTTTTGACTTCCGTCCGCATCAGCGCTTGTTCGATACGCCATGCGCTGCAGCTCGGGTCTACAAGTCATCTGCAAGCTCTCTACGCTTTACTTTGGACGCCCGTTCCTCTCGAGACCTTTCCGGCAGACCTCTGTCTTATCGATGGAAGGTGCTGCGGGGCGATGCCGAACGTATTACGATCGAAAAGCAAGATGCGAACGGAAGCGTGGTGGAGATCACTATCCCTTGGCATGAGCGTAGACCCGTTCTTCCCGGTTCGGCTATGGAGTCCAATCGTGTGGACATCGGCCTTTTCGCCGGCAACGCCGATCATTGGTCTGCACCTGCCTTCTTTTCGGTTTATTTCCCCGACAACCAGAAACGTGTCTATGATGATCGCGATCGTATCCTGTCGATTGACTACTCCTTGGGCAACTATGTGGACCCTCTTATCGATACTTCGCGAGAATGGCAGGATAAATACCGTTACGAAGACAACGGTTCACTCCTTGGGTGGACACGATATCGTAAAGGAAAGGTCGATGAGCAAGAGTTTACGGCTAACGGTCTTCTTGTCGTTGCCAAAAACAACGATGGATCTCCTGCCGAAACCACTGAGGTGCGCTACCTTGTTCGAAAAAGTAAGGGCGATCGTGTTATTCTGGCGCAGGAACCTCGGTAGTCAGTCGCCGTCCGGTTTGATTGAGTTCGCATCGTGAGAATACCTTTGCGTCGATGTGTTCTGATGGCAGCAGTATTTCGAACTTGTGTGCTTGAATGCACAATCTGCCGCTATGAGATGAACTACCAGTTTCTTACAATTATTTGATGTTTTTGGCAATAATTTGTCCCAATATATGAGTTTGAATTTATTAGATATTGTTACCTGGTGAGCTTTGGGCAATTTCTCATCTTTTAAAGGGTAATTTTATAACGGGTGTGCGATCCGGGCAGGTCGCGCACCCTTTTTTGTTTTCTTTTTGTTCCTCGGAACGTTAACTCGATTTTCGGATGAAGAAATTCAAGAAAGCCCTTCAGTACGTTGCCTGGTTTACCTTTGGGTTGTTGTTCATCTGGATCGGTTTCTGGGTTCAGTCCTACGGGTTTGATATCATTCGAGATATGAGGCAAATGGAACGAGTGCCCCAAGTTTCCGTTCATCACGTGATTCCGGGCGAGGTGAGCATTCAAGGTAAAGCCAGCAAAGGAAAAAAAACATTAGTATCAAGATACACCCAGACCCCTTGTCTTTATCACCGTTTCCACAAGGAGCGTGAAGAGAAGGATTCGGATGGCGATACGCGTTGGGTGACGGTTGAGCGAGGATCCGAATCAACGAATTTCTTCCTGTCTGAAGATACGGGCAAGATATTGGTTGAGCTAAAGAAAGGTGGGGTAAGCCCTGATTTGGACGAGGACTATCAAAAAGAGAAGGGTAGGTTTCGTTATACCGAATGGCGCATTGAGGAGGGAGAAGAGGTGTTTGCTTTCGCGATGGTAGTAAAATCCAATGACGGTTTTTCCCTTCGCTTTGATCAACCCGGTTCGTATACCCCTGTTCTGTCAAACGACGATGCCTTGGAAAACCGTTCGGGGTTGGGAACCAAGGGTGTCTTGTCCAGCACAGCTAGCGTAGCCCTTCTTTGCTTCGGTTGTTTGTTGCTATGCTTTGCTTTCCGAATTCATCGAGTGTTGGTCTTTCTATCCATTGTTTCCGCTTTGATCTCGGTTGCCATGATTTATTCGGGGTTATCGATGATGAAAGTCGATTTGAAGGACGGATATGCTCGTCTTACTCGTTTGGAGAAATCGGCTTTGTCCGAAGTCACGGAATTAGTCGACGTTAGAGTCGACTGGAAGACCCTCCCCTCTAATCTCGTTTCCCTTAATGAAAGGGATCGTTCCCGCATCTTGGGCATTCGCGAAGATTTCGTTGCATCTGTCGAAAGAACCAATGCGATTAGAGATCGATTTCCCGAGCGTTTGCTGGCCCCTTTGTGGGGAATTAAACCGAGGCCTTCCCTTCTCGCGGATGGGGATACGATGTCAGGGGAAGCAGTCATTGCAAAGACGCCAATGAAGGGCTGGATCTCTCTGTTGTGTGCAGCTGCCGCTTTGCTAATGATGGGATTGGGTTCCTTTTTCGGTTTTCGGAGAATTAAGACCAAGCGATACGTTGAGAATATACCTACTTCGCCATCCGCAGGGCTGGCTTACGGACCTGCCGAAATCAAGGGGATTGTCGAGTGTGATCCCAATCGCTTCCTCAAGGGCCCCATAAGCGATGCAAAATGTGTTTATTACAGATACAAAATCACCGAGCGTCGGCGTTCCGGAAAGAAAACTAGAACTGTCGTCATTAAGGATGAGAAACATTATGTGCCTTTCCAATGCAGGGATTCCGAAGGCGTAATTCCAATCGAGCCTGAGGGTGCGGAATTTACTGCCGATTTCAAGGTCAAGAAGAGGATTGGTCGACAGACGCATTACGAATGGCACATTGCTCCTGCGACCGAGGTCTACGTTCTGGGCTCTGCCGTGGTGGATAAGGACACGGGTGACCATCTGGTTATTTCCGACGGGGACAATGGCGGTTTCCCTTTCCTTGTTTCCGACGAGACGGAGACGGAAGTCATGTTGCGTCAGGGGCGCAAGGGTTTGCTTGGCATTGGTTTTGCCCAGAACGGAACGGTTTTCCTCGGTCTCATCCTCTTTGGGGCGCTTGGTTCGTTTGCGGCCACGGATTTTCTCCTTTCGGCCTTGGTGTCGCCCATGTTCCTGGGGTTTAGCATGTTGGTTCTCATGTTCAACGACCTTGTTTTTTTGAGGAATCGCGTGAATCGAGCTTGGGCAAATATCGAGGTCTCCTTGAAAAAAAGAGCGGACCTGATCCCAAGCATGGAAAATATCGTAAAGGGCTACTTGTCCCACGAAGAGTCCGTCTTGGAGGCTGTTGCGGGGCTAAGAACTGCCGTGGTCGGGAAAACCTCCTATTCCCCGACTGAAGTGGATTCGGTGATGCGGCAGGAGACGGTCTTAACGAACCGACTGATTGCACTTCGCGAAGATTCGCCCGACCTCAAGGGCGACACCGTCATGGATGACTTCATGCTACGCCTGACTCGAATGGAAAACGAGGTGGCTCTAATGCGGAAAGGCTACAACGACGGCATCGAGCGTTACCACGAAGCCAAGAAAAGAATTCCCGAGGTGTTTCTCGCCAAGCTTTTCAAGTTTCAGGATGCCGAATTTCTTAGGTTTTCAATGGAGGTTAGGGAAGTTCCCTCCTTGACTTTCGACGAGGATGTTCACCAAGAAGACAAAGCCGCAGAGACCGCTGTTGCAACCGAGGAACCTGTAATCGAGACGGATTCATCGTTGCCTGGAGTTTTTGTCTACAAGAACGAACAACAAATGGGTCCGTACACCGTCGATCAATTGAGAGAATCCGTTGGGACCGGCGAGCTTTCGGAGAACGACCAAGCCTGCTTTGACGGGAAGAACTGGGTGACGATTGGTCAAATTCCAGGATTCGCCGAATGAGCTTATTGCTTACGAACCGGTAACTCTTCCAGTGTCCTTTAGGCTTTGGGATTGCCTCGATGGCAATTACTTCAATTTGGGAACGGGACGATTGTCATATCGTTCGTAAAGCCGAGTGTGCCGGCTTCCCATGTTCACTTCTCGTCCGGAAAGAATCAAGTGCTTGACGGAGGCTCTAAGGTCGAACAAATCGCCCGAACAGGAAAGGAAAGTCGCGTCCTTTCCGATTTCCAATGAGCCGAGGCGATTGTCGACTCCCATTAGTTTTGCGGGTTCGAGCGTAATGGATGCCAGTGCTTTTTCTCTGGGAAGTCCGTATGTTATCGCTTGAGCGACGTGATACGGCAAGTTGCGCTGGTTGGCTGCCGACCAAGCTCCTAACGGAAGCCCGATCGAAAGGGGGACGCCGGCTTTAGCCAAAATGGCGGGAGCCCGATATTGTCGGTCATGGGGTTGGTTCCTTTGGGAGGGGGCACTAAAGATATGGCGGTAGACAACAGCAGTCTTTTTCTCGGCCAACCAGTCGGCCAGTTTCCAAGCATCTCGACCACCGGAAAGAACGTAGCGATAATCTCTCTTGATCGCCCATTCAACGGCAGCTTTGATTTGTCGAACATCGTCGGCATGGATCATCAAGGGCAGTTTCCGGCTAAGAACCGGGAGCATGGCCTCCCATCCGGGGATTTTTGAAAAGTTCGCTACCTTTGCTTCCCGAGCGTTGCGGTAGGCTTCCGCTTGGTCAAAGAATTCATCGATCTCACGAATACGACTTTTGCGCTCCTTGGCTTGATCGTCGATGGACTTTGTTTTCGAGTTCCCAGTCGGATTTGGGAGAGAAATGCCATGCCCCGGCCACCATAGATGAAGGGCGACCTTTTTCTTTACGGCCATTTCTTCGACTCCCCATCCGTCCAGAGCGATTAATCCGGAGGTGCCGGAGATGGTTCCTCCCATCGGAACGACTAGGGCATGAGCGATTCCGTTTGCACGAGCAACTGGAATTAGCTCGGAATCAGGGTTGATTGCCACCCAAGCCTCAATCTCGGGAGTATGCGAGCCGACTTCTCTCTCGTCACGGGTCGGTCGCAAGGCATTGATTTCGGCTAGTCCAAGAGAGGATCCCGGGCTGATCAAACCCGGGTATATTTCAAGCTCCCGCCATTCGATTGTCTTGCATTTTGCAGGTTTTTTTACGGATTTCCCGATTGCTTTAATCTTGCCGTTCTCAACGAGTATTTCGCCGGGTTCATAAGTTAGAAAAGGGGTAGCGTGGACTTTCTTGGCCCGATATATAACGGGTTCTCCCCAACTCACCTTTGCCAAATGAACGCCGAACAGAAGAACGAGAAGAATTTTCGCTGAGCTTTTCATCGACTGCCCTCCTGATGTTGGTGCCCATGGGTGCGGCAAGAGTGGGGGAAGAGGTCGCATGCGGTTTCAAGGCAATGTCGAAAGAATTTTTCCTTTGATTTGGCTGAAGCCTTGTCCTCTTTACCGCCATTGAGCGAACTTCTCGCCTTTGCCACCAAGGTGTCCCGCTCCTTGGTTCGTCGCTTTTCTCTTTCACGGGTTTTGTTCAGTTCGTGGTACAAGACGCCGTCGATCCACGTCTGTTCGCATTTCGATCGATAATCCAAGGGATTACCTGTCCATAGGGCAAGGTCTGCGTCCTTGCCGACTTCAAGGGAACCTACCCATTGGTCGATGCCCAACTGCTTGGCCGGATTGAGGGTGACGAATTTGAGGGCCTCCGTTTCGGGTAGACCGCCGTACTTGACTGCCTTGGCCGCCTCGAGGTTCAGTCGTCGAGCATGGTCGGGTGAATCCGAGTTGAAGCTTACCACGCATCCACGTTCATGCATGATCGCCCCTGCGTAGGGGATGGCGTCATAAACCTCGAACTTGTAAGCCCACCAATCGGAAAAAGTGGATGCCCCCGCACCGTGACGGGCAATCTCGTCCGCCACCTTGTAGCCCTCGAGTACATGCTGCAAGGTGCCGATCTTGACTCCGAAACTTTCCATGGTTCGCAGAAACACGAGAATTTCGTCTTGTCGGTAGGAATGGCAATGGATGAGCCGCTGGCCCCGGATGATTTCAAGGATTGCCTCGAGCTCGAGGTTTCTCCTGAGAGGCGGTCCCTTACCCTCCTGAGCTTGCCGGAGTCGGATGTCGTATTGGCGGGCGGCGGTGAAGCGATTGGCGAAAAAGGATTTCACTCCCATTCTAGACTGTGGGAAACGCGTGGTGTACTTATCACCCCAATTCGATTGCTTTACGTTTTCTCCAAGGGCGAACTTGATTCCGCTTGGCGCTTGCTGCATCAGCATTGCATCCGGCGACGCTCCGAGCCTGAGTTTGATTACGGCGTTTTGACCGCCTATTGGATTAGCCGATCCATGGAGCAGGTTGCAGGCAGTCACGCCACCCGCCAACTGGCGCTCGACATTGATGCTCTCCGAATTGACGACGTCGGAAATTCGGACCATTGCTGTGGAGGGCAGGGTGGACTCGTTGACTCCTCCGAGAATCATGGCATGGCTATGGCAGTCGATAATTCCGGGCGTTAGGTGCATGCCCTTGCCTTCCACTAGCTTGCAATCCTTTGGAATGGTTTGTTTTAGATTTGCGCCGATGGCTACAATTTTTCCATCCCTCACCAATAAGTCCCGGTCGGCAAGGATTCCCTCTTTCTCGCAGGTCCAAAGTTTGAAACCGGTAAAGAGAACCGAGGCCGGACTTTCCAGTGCCTTGCGGTCGGCGTGGGGGAACTTGGCAATTCTCTCGTTGAGAGGTTTCTCGTCGGTTGCGTTGCCGTCTTTCTCCCCTTTCTTCTTGTCGGCATCGTTGAGCGGGTATTGGAAGGGGTGGCCTTGAATCCAGGTGGAACTTATCTTCGCTTCCTTGGCAAAGTAAGTGCTTCCTTCCACCACGACAAAGTTTGCCAATTTCCCTTTGTCGATCGTTCCTGCGAACCGGTCGATCCCGCAGATCTTGGCGGGGTTGGTCGTAAGGGCGGCGATGGCCTTCTCCTCAGGTAAGCCTCGACCGATTGCTTGCAGCAAGTTTCCGTGGAATTCACCAAGGCTCGACCCGCTTGTGGTGAAGGAAAGCGACTTGGTTCTCTTGGCGAGCAGAGCAGGGTTTCCGGGGGCGTGATCCCATGCTCGAAGCTGATCCAGAGAGATTTGGTTCCAGTCCTCGTCGTCGGGCAACTTGGAAAGGGCGGGGAAAATCAGTGATGAGACGTAGGAGTGATTCTTCGAGCAGGCGAGGTCGGGCCTTCTCCACTCGTCGCCGGTTGCAATTATTACCGGGTGCACGCCAAATTCCTTACCCAGACTCAAGGCGCGACTTTCCATTAGGCAACTACCGGGTTCGAACCAAACGGGAAAGGGGGCTTTCTTATTTAGAACTTCCTGCAAGCTTCGGATCCCGGCATGGGGAACGACAGGGACTGGGACCGGGTTCTTCTTTTGGTAGAGGATGAGTTCCTGAGCATATTTTGTATCTATGAAAGTCTGCCGGATGACGGCGAGCGTACCCATCAACGAACTCGGGTAAACCCGAGGGGATTGTTCCTTGCCTACCGGGTCGAAGGCGATGACCTGAGCGACCTCTTCTTTAAGTACTAGATCATTCGGGTCTCCCGTCCGGAGAAGAACACATGGCCCGGTTCCTCGGAAAATACCCTTGGAGGGAGCTAGATGGGCGGTGGTGAACCCATGCTTGCGTAGGGATTCCCATTTTTTGTCGTTGGGTTGAAAATCGTTGATTCCCCTTCGCTCGGGATGAACGCCCGACACTTCAAAGCCAGGTCCCTTTTCTCCGGAGTCAGTCCGCGTCGAGGGCGTCCCGTGAAAGGACAAGTCGGCCGTGGCGTGAACATGCTCGTCGTGCTTGAGCTCGAGCAATCCTGCATCTTCCGAATCCGGCAGCAGATAAGGATCTATGAAGCCCGGATATATCGTTTTTCCAGTCATGTCCCATATCCTGTAACCGGCGGGAATCTTCACATCCTTCCCTACTTTTTCGATAACACCATCGCGGACGAGTAAGGTTCCTTTTGTGATACGGTGTTCAGGGTCGACTTGGATGTCTGCTTTAACCAAGGCATGAAGGTTCGGCCCAACGGGTTTTTCTCCGGGAAAGGGGAATTCCGGCCGTGCTCCCACGGTAATAAACAGCATTGTCCAAGCGAGGGTAATCAATGTCAGGGTTTTACGGGAGAGGGACATGGAGGAAAGAATGCTTGTACTGCTGAGCAGGGCAAACTTAATGAAAAGTTCCCACCTTGACATTCGATTTTTCAAAAATGTTTGAGGAAACTATTATCCTTGTTCCCCCTAGTCTTTTGCCTATGTTGATTCTGCTATGATTCGTCATCTTGCCACTCTTTCTCGCGTGATTTTATTCACAGTCCTTTCTTCGGGACTGACCAATGCCGAGAACATCAAGCAACAAGTTCAGATCTCCGCTCGGTTTCACGATGGCGACGACGTTCTTTCCGCCCCGAGAGTCACTACTCTTTCAGGGCAAGAGGCGCCGATATCGATAGGGCAGGAAGTTTACGTTAATCAAAAAGGGATAAAAGAAGAGGTCTTTAGCGGGATTATTCTTTCAGTGACCCCGACGATTTCGGAAGGCAAGATTCTGCTCGAGGGCTATGCCTTTGCCGGCGAAGGTAAGCTTGAGGGCGAAGATGGAATCAAATCTCAAGCTAAGAACGCCTTGGCCGATCTCAAGAAGGGGTCCGGCGATGATCAAAGGCAGAAAAAACAGCCGTCCTTCGCTGACCAAGTCGAAATGCGTGGGATGTTTCGCTTGAAGGGAAAACAGCCTCGGATTTCCTTGAAACTCAAGGACGGGGCTTCCTTTTGGATAGAGCTTGGGCAAACTCGTGGTGGGATCAAATTGGTTTACGTCGACTTGAGCGATGCTGAATCGCATGCCATTCTGGAAAAGGATGGTCGTTTTGCTCGCATTGACCTGAACACGGAAAAAGTTTCCGATATCGATTCCCTTATTCCTTTGAAAGGTGGCGGAAGTGTATTTTCCAAGGAAGTCATCCCTGGGGAAAGTACGAACCTTTCTCTTGCAAAACCTAATGGAGAGAAGATTCTGGTGGCATTATCGGTGGGAATTGTGGAACCCTGACCTTCATCGAGTTTCTTATTTTTCTAAGAAAAAGAATTCGTGTGCGTCTGATATTAATATGATAAAACCAAATTCCTGATTCGCACACGCCTTGTCTATTTTCCATCTCCTAATTGATTTGCACCATGAAGAAAATCATACCAATCGCAGCATCCTCCCTGTTTCTTGCCTTTGCCGTCCTGCTCATCGGCCAAAAGGATTCCGACAAAAGCCTTGTTGACCAATGGGAGGAAGTGGAGGAGGCTACCAAGAAGGGTCTGCCGAAGACGGCCATAGAGAAGCTCGACCCCCTCATCGAGCGAGCCCTTAAGGAGAAAGCCCATGCCGTGGCCATTCGAGCCATTGCGCAGAAGATCAACTTGGAGGGAGCCATTCAGGGCAACAAGCCCGAGGAGAAAATCGCTCGCATGGAGACCGAGATGGTCAAGGCTCCCAAAGAGATCGTTCCCATGATGAATGGCGTTCTGGCCAATTGGTATTGGCAGTACTTTCAGCACAACCGCTGGCGCTTCACCCAGAGAACTCGAACCGCTGAGGCTCCCGGCGGAGACATCACCACTTGGGACTTGCCGCGCATCCTGTCGGAAATCGACAAGCAGTTTCAAAAGACCTTGGCCCATCACGAGGTCCTGAAAAAGGAAAAGATCGGAGACTACAATTTCCTCCTGCACCAAGGATCCGTGCCCGACAGTTACCGCCCGACCCTCTATGATTTCGTGGTTCACGACGCTCTTCGCTTCTACTCCGCAGGTGAGCAGGCCGGTTCCACCGCGCAGGATGCCTTCGTCCTATCCGCCGACAGTCCGATTTTCGCCTCGTCCAAGGATTTTCTGGCTTGGGAAATCGATTCGGACGACGACGAGTCGCCAAATATCAAGGCGATCCGATTGTTTCAAGACCTACTGAGGTTTCATCAAGAGGACGATAACCCCGACGCCTTGGTCGATGCGGACCTCCTTCGCCTGCAGTTTGGGAACAACAAAGCTTTCGGCGAAGAGAAGAACGCTCGTTACAAGGCCGCCCTCAAGCGTTTTGCCCAGAAATGGGCGGATCACGAAATGTCTGCCCGAGCCATGCATCGTAATGCCCAGGTCCTGCATGGGGAAGGAGAACTCGTGGAAGCCCACAAGCTAGCCAAGCGCGGAGCGGCAGTCTTTCCCGACAGTGTGGGAGGAAAGGAATGCAAGAACTTGGTGAATCAGATAGAATCAAAGTCGTCTGCCGTTACGAGCGAGCGCGTATGGAACGAGCCCTTGCCGAACGTCGAGTTGCGTTATCGCAACCTGACCAAGGCATATTTTCGAGTCGTTTCCTTTGATTGGGTAAAGCGGTTGAAGGACACCCAGCATCATCCCGAGTTCATTGATCGTCGTCGTAAGGCCGAATGGTTGCAGCGCAAACCCGTGAAGGAATGGTCAGTCGATCTGCCACCCACCGATGATTTCAAGCAGCGTGTTGAAAAGATTCCCGCTCCCAAAGGCCTCGAACCAGGTTCCTATTTTCTTTTCGCGAGTCATGATCCCAAGTTCGGTGACAAGGAAAACCGCGTGAGCTATTCGAGCTTCTGGGTGAGCGACCTTTCTCTGGTTATGCGTACGCGCCAAGGATCCGGGGCGATTGAAGGCTTTGTCTTGAATGCTATTTCGGGGGAACCTGTTCAAGGGGCATCCGTACGCGCTTGGAAGAGAGAGCGAAATAATCGCCGGGTAGAGCTCCAGTCTACCCGCTCCGACGCCAATGGGCTTTTCAGCCTGAAGACCAATCGAACCAGTCTCACGATTCTGGCTTCGCACCAAGGGCAATCCTTGGCCACGGCTAACGATTATTACGTAGACGACCGGGTGAATGATCCAAGTCCTTACGAGCGCTCCGTATTCTTTACCGACCGTAGCCTTTATCGTCCCGGTCAGACTATTCGGTACAAGGGAATTTCCTATCGAATCGACCAAGCGAACGACAATTACAAGGTAATCCCGAATCGTGACCTCACGGTCGTTTTTCGCGACCGTAACAACCAAGAAATATCTCGAGCTAAACATCGCACCAACGACTATGGTTCCTTCGATGGGAGCTTCACCGCCCCCCGAGATCGCCTCATGGGCATGATGCGCATACAAATCGAGGGACCGAATTCCCCCGGAGGTTCAGCCCATGTGAACGTCGAGGAGTACAAGCGTCCCAAGTTTCAGGTGACCGTTGACGCCCCTTCCGAGCCCGCCGTTCTCCACGGCAAGGTGAAGGTCAGGGTCTCGGCCATGGCCTATACGGGAGCTGCCATAAACGACGCCCAAGTCAAGTATCGCGTAGTTCGTCAGGTGCGTTTTCCACCATGGCTGCGTTGGCATTACTGGTGGAGACCTTTCCCGTCCTCTCCTTCCCGGGAAATCTCTCATGGGACTGCTCGTACGGGAGCCGACGGTTCCTTCGATGTCGAGTTCACGGCCAAGCCCGATCCTTCCGTTTCCGAGAAGGACGAGCCGACTTTTCGCTACACCGTGCATGCAGACGTCGTCGACGGTACCGGAGAAACCCGCTCGGGCGACCGCAGCGTGAACGTCGGATTCGTAGCCTTGCAGGCTTCCCTTTCCGCCGAGGAGTGGCAGACGGAGGGCAAACCCGTCAAGGTTACGCTCAAGACCACCTCCCTCGATGGCGAGGGACGCATCGCAGAAGGTTCCCTGAATATTCATCGTCTCAAGGAGCCTGAAGGCGTTCAGCGAGCCAAGCTTGGCGGACAGCGTAACCATCATTTTCAGGGAGAAGACATGCGGGGGGACGTAAAGCCCGAGCCGGACCTTTCCAAAACCGATTCATGGGAGTTGGGCGAGGTAGTCGCTACCCAAGGTTTCACCACCGACGCCGAGGGCAACAAGGAATTTTCCTTCAAACTGAAGGAGGGCGCCTATCGCGCTGTCCTTCAAACCGAGGATCGTTTCGGCAAGGAGGTCAAGGGGCTATTGCCCCTCCTCGTGGTGAATCCCGAATCGAAAAGATTCGCCATAAAGATTCCCAATCACGTCGCGGCTCCTACTTGGACGGTCGAGCCGGGCCAGTCGCTAGAGGCAATCTGGGGCTCGGGTTACAGAATCGGTCGCGCCTTCGTGGAGATCATCCATCGGCGAAAGTCTCTCCAGTCCTTCTGGACGAACGAAATGCTCGGTCCTGTTCAGCACCCTTGCTGCGGGCCTCATTACGGCGCTCAGCCTGAACCTCTTCTGATCTTCCACCCCGAGCTCGAGCCTCTCGCGAGACAGCGCCGGTGCGGGCCTTTGAATAGCGGCTGGCGACGCCCTC
>JACKQG010005081.1_pt1 | contig 14780 bp, 14 predicted proteins | sample 8237621 | NCBI WGS metagenome assembly JACKQG01 (sample SAMN15677084, study PRJNA649215) | marine metagenome | biome: marine; feature: Black Sea; material: saline water; isolation source: suspended particulate matter (SPM) from the Black Sea western gyre | collected 2013-06-09/2013-06-10 | depth... | reverse complement strand
ATTAACGCCCCGAAACTCGATCACCCCACCCATGAAACAGCGATGTCCGAAGCAGAGAGCGCCAAGGAGCATGCATTGCCTGAACCCGTCTCCGAAAGCCCCCCGACCGAACTGGATAGACCCGTCGTGCGCTGGCGCATGGCCAGTGCCTATCCCATAAGCTTGCCGCAGTTGGGATCACAGGCCCTACGTGTTGAACGGAATATCTGGGAGGTATCGGATGGAGGCATTGAGATCTTACTCTTTGAACCTGACACCCTGGTTCCAACTTCCCAGATATTTGATGCGGTGGCTTCGGGCACCATTGATGCGGCCTTCGCCTCGTCTAAATTCTGGAGTGATAAAGAACCCTCTCTACGACTTTTCAGCGCCATTCCCTTCGGACCCCAGCCCGGCGAGTTTCTGGCCTGGATTTATTTTGGCGGGGGCCAGGATTTGCTCAATGAAATTTATCAACCCCTTGGTGTTCACAGCGTCATATGTGGTATGATTGCGCCTGAATCATCGGGTTGGTATCGGCGTCGCTTTACCACACCCGATGACCTGAAGGGTCTTAGAATGCATGCATCGGGCCTAGGTGCAAAAGTTTTAAATAAAATTGGCGTGCAAACCCATAAATTGAAGGCCTACAATATTTTCCTTGCCCTTGAGAACGGAGAAATTGATGCGGCTCAATTTTCCATGCCGGTCATTGATCTGAAACTTGGTTTTAACGAATTAGCCTCTCATTACTATTTCCCAGGTTGGCAACAACCCTCAAGCTTCATAGAATTGATCGTAAACAAGTCCCACTGGGAAGCCTTGTCGAAAGCTAGAAAGTCTCAAATTGAGGCAGTTTGCGGCGATAACGTGCGCTACGGCCTAGCCGAAGGTGAAGCATTGCAATTTCACGCGCTAAAGGAATTGACTGCTCGTGGTGTCAAAATCCACCGTTGGCCGTCGTCCATCTTGCTGGCATTAAAATCCGCTTGGAAGGTGGTCGTCAGCGAGCAATCCGCCGCTGACGCTAATTTCAAACGCGTTTGGCGTTCACTAAGCGATTTCCGCAATGACTACACTATCTGGAAAGAACTTACGCGCCCTTAGTCATGCCGCTTTATTGAGAGTGTCGGCAGGCAGGTCGCCCATTTTTTTCAACAAATATTCCAGGTCTTCGGATTCAAACTCGACACCCAGATCGCCGTACTGGGTTAAAATCCGTTCGATCATGCGACGCGAATACCGTTCCCGGTCATTTTCGCCGCCGTCATATTCAACCTCACTGGCAACATCTATGGCGGCGCGGGCGGCCGGAAAATAACTTTCCGGCATTCCGGCGCGTTCGAAAGCCGCTTTCAGTCCCAGCGGCCCCGAATCATGAATGACGACGCGGGCATTGACCAGCGATATGCCAATCATTTTGGCCAGAGCGTACTCAAAAAAATCGATGTCTCCCATACACAGGGCGCGCAACATGATTGATGGTGTCAGACGATCATTTTCATGCAATTGATTGATCAGTTTCTCCAGGTCCGTTTCATCACCTTCTGCGGAAAGGCCAATCACCGCCCGTTCACGGCTTTGCAATATCAGGTCGGTGGCAAGATCGTCACCAATATCATGACGCTTGGCCAGTTCCTCTTTCATCCTCTCGGACACTGTGGTCAGTAACCGCTCGGCAATCGTAACCGGCAATTTCGGCCTGAACACAAGGGCGTCCTTGATCTTTTCGTTTTCACCAAAATCTTCGACAACCCGCTGCAGGTCGCCTGTCGATATTTCGGCGCCATCATTAGCCACCAGGCTGGTAACCACATCCGCATTTTCGGTATCAACAAGGGCCGATGAAACGGATTGCGATACACTTCCGCGCCGGGCAATGGCGACCTGCTTGGCCGGGCCCTGCGAGCGAACGATTTCGATCAGGTCCTCATCCGACAGCACTTCTGAAAACTGCAACACCGGCAGGGAAACCGAATCCACGTCCCTGGCAAGGCTGATGGCGACATCATGGGGGAGATCCGGGTTTTCTTTCAAATTCATCGACAAGGCTTCGCGGACGCGGACCTCGGCATCTTTAACCATAATGCGGAATATTTCCTGAGCCATTTCCCGCTCGGGATCACTGAAGTCGCCAGAACTAAAATCATGAGCGATTTTCGCCGCAGTTTCAGCCCGTGCATTACCTGAGGTATCGCTCAACAGCTTGGCGACGTCTTCTTCCGTTAGGTTTTTGCTCGGCATTCGCAAATCCAGTTTTTAAATAAGCCCAGGATGCATAATTTTAACGAAGAATCAGCCCCCATCGATATTTTGATGAAATATTATAGGCATCCCTTTGTCTCATTGCCATCCATAAACAGGGACTATAGAGCGACAATAAACCTCCAAAATTAAATTTAAAATCAGAGGCTTGGTGAAAAAGTTGCTATATGGGGTGCCTATATTGTAATAATAGTGGCTCATTTATAAATTTCTACGACCTTCAAGAATTTGGGAGATGTGAATAATGATTAAGGGAAGATTTCTTGCCTTCGGTTTGGCAACAGTAATGGCGCTTGCCAGCAGCTCGGCATTTGCCGACGGCGATGCCAAGAAGGGTGAGAAGGTTTTTAATAAATGCAAAGCTTGCCACACTGTCGAAAAAGGCAAACATAAAATTGGCCCGTCTCTGGCTGGTGTTGTTGGCAAGAAGGCCGGATCGACCGATTTTAAAAAATATAAAGCCCTTAAGGATGCTGATTTCACTTGGGACGAAGATAACATTTCCAAGTGGATTGAAAACCAGAAGGACTTCCTGAAGGAAAAGGGTCTTCCGACGAAGACCGCCATGAAGGTTAAAATCAAAAAGGAAGATGACCGCGAGGATTTGATCGCCTATTTGAAATCCCACTAAGGGACCTTTTGACGAAATAAAAACCCCGCCTCCTTCGAGGCGGGGTTTTTTTATTCTTTTTAGTCACGCCTTAGTCACGCCCCGGCTTGTGCAAGGGCGCTGTCAATGGCCTGTCCCAGTTTATCGACGACTTCGGCAATTTCTGACTGGTTGATGATAAAGGGCGGGGCCAGCAAAACATGGTCGCCACGAACCCCGTCAGCGCACCCCTCGTCCGGGTAACAGACAAGCCCAAGCGCGAAAGCCTCGGCCTTGATCCGTGCCGCCAGTTTCAGGGCCGGATCAAAGGGTTCTTTCGTCGCCCGGTCCCTGACCAGTTCAATGCCACGAAACAGACCGCGCCCGCGAATGTCGCCGACATAAGATTGATTTCCAAATCGCTCAACCAGCGCATCGGCCAGAACGCCACCTTGCGTGTTTACCGCTTCCAGCAGATTGCGCTCTTCGATAACCTGCTGCACCGCCAGGGCCGCCGCACAGGCGGTTGGATGCCCCATATAAGTATGGCCATGCTGGAAAAATCCCGGTCCGTCCCGAAAAGCGGCAAACAGCTTGTCGGACACCATGGTCGCCCCAATCGGCTGATAACCCGCCCCTAGCCCCTTGGCCATACAGATCAGGTCCGGCGACACACCCTCTTGCTCGCAGGCATACAAGCTGCCCGTCCGCCCCATGCCACACATCACTTCATCAAGAATAAGCAGGACGCCGTATTGGTCGCAGATTTCGCGAATACGCTTGAAATATCCCTCAACCGCACAGGCCGCCCCCAACGTCGCCCCGACCACTGTTTCGGCAATAAAGGCACAGACCGTGTCCGGGCCCAACTCAAGAATTTTCTGCTCCAGCTCGTCTGCCACCCTAAGGCCATAATCAACATCGCTCTCGCCATCATTTTTTCCCCGGTAAGGATAACAGGGCGAAATGTGATGGGTATCGAGCAGCAAAGGCTGATAAGGGGCGCGACGGTTATGATGCCCGCCAACCGACAACGCCCCCAGGGTATTGCCATGATAACTTTGATGACGCCCGATTATATGGCGACGCTGTGGCTGGTCGATCAGGGTGACATACTGACGGGCCATCTTGATGGCGGCTTCAATGGCTTCCGAGCCACCGGAAACGAAATATACCCAATTGATCCCTGCCGGCGCTTTACTGATCAGCTTTTCCGCCAGTTCTTCTGCCGGGGCAGAGGTGAAAAAACCGGTATGGGCGAAAGCCAGTGACCCGGCCTGTTGCTGGATCGCGGCAATGACCTTGCCATCGCTGTGACCAAGGCATGAGACGGCAGCCCCGCCCGATGCGTCGATGTAGCGTTTGCCCTCTGAATCAATCAGATAGACCCCCTCACCTGCAACCGCTACCGGCATTTTGGCTTTGATACGGCGTTGGAAAATTCGGCTCATGTTATTGCCTCTGATGGCTTGTCTATTTATGGTGCGACGATAGCGCTACACTGGGACCAGGTACACTTGTAATATTTTTGAAATCAGAGAGACCCTTAAATCCATGGACATCAAAGACTATATTCGCTCAATCCCCGATTTTCCCAAACCGGGAATTCTGTTTTATGATATCTCCACCCTGCTCGCCCATCCAGATGCATGGCAGGTCGCCATGGGCCGACTGGCGACAATGATCCGTCGTTACCAGCCCGATGTTCTTGCAGGGATTGAATCCCGCGGTTTTCTTGTCGCGGCCCCCTTGGCCCTGAAACTGGGTTGCGGCTTCGTCATGGTTCGCAAGGAAGGGAAATTGCCAGGCCAGACGATTTCCCACGAATATGACCTGGAATATGGCACCGACACCATTCAGATCCAGGACGACGCGATTAAGCCCGGGCAAAGGGTCGTTATCCTTGATGATTTGCTGGCAACCGGCGGCACCCTGGCCGCATCGATCAGTCTGTTCCAGAAAGTCGGTGCCGAAGTCGTCGGTGGTGCCTGCATTATCGAACTGGATTTTCTCGGCGGTCGCGACAAGCTGAACGGCATTCCCTTTGATGCGCTGGTTTCCTACAGCGACTAGCCAACCACATGCCTGATGACTTTTTTCATCACACTGGGCAAGGCGTGACTTGAGAACTGATTGGGGGTGCACCAGACCCCCGAATTGGTTTTCCTCTGGTGTGTATGTGTAGAGAGCACGATCAAGTGTAAATGGAAATGGGTGAACGTATGGCGGACGGTGCCCGGTAGCGTTTGCCATTCCGCAAGCACGGGGGCTTCCTTAATCGCCTCCTCCATTCGCCACTTCTTTTCACGCCAGTCGCTCGAGGGGATTTCCATCATCCCGCCCAGCAAGCCCTTTTCAGGCCGCCTGCGCAGCAAAACGTGGCTCTCGTCATCTTCAATCCAGAAAACCACCCCATGGCGCACGGGCTTTATTTTTTTGGCAGCTTTTACCGGCAATTGTTCCACCACACCTGCCTTCAGGGCGGCGCAGGAAGTGCGCCACGGACACTGATCGCAAAGCGGCTTTCCGGGTTTGCAGATGGCCGATCCCAGATCCATCAAGGCCTGCACCATGTCGCCGGGCTTTTGGGCCGGTATCAAGGGAGCCAGGAGCTCGCCAACATCGCGGCGCAAGCCGGGTAGTGGCGTTTCCAGTTTCATCAGGCGAGCAATCACGCGGGCAATATTACCATCGACCGGGGCGCTGGGCTGGCCGAAAGCGATGGCGGTAATGGCGGCGGCGGTATAGGCGCCAATCCCCGGAAGCCGCAGCAGTTCTTTTTCACTTTCGGGAAAACGACCGCCAAACTCAGTGACCAGAACCTTTGCACAGCGATGAAGATTGCGGGCCCGTGCGTAATATCCAAGCCCCTGCCAGGCATGAAGAACCGCGTCCAGTTCCGCCGCCGCCAAGTCGTCCAACGTCGGCCAGCGGCCGGTAAAGGCCTCAAAATATGATCTGACGACCGCCACCGTCGTCTGCTGCAACATGATTTCTGACAGCCAGACCCTGTAGGGGTCCGGGTCCTCTGTCCGCCATGGCAGATCACGCCGGTTGTCCCGGTACCAGTCAAGCAAGCTGGTCGTTAATTTTAAAGGCTGTCTCATGGAAATGCATTCATTGAAGCGTCATACCAATTTCACTAATAATGGTCCATAGAGAACGATTCAGGGAAAATGAAAATGGCGGACACGACGGAAATATATCTTTGCAGGGCGGGACAGGACCTGAAACAGGGAAAGGTTGAATACTCTGACTCGATCACCAATAAGGCCGATGCCGAGGCCGATGCCATCCAGCGCTGCAAGTGGAACAAGAAACTCGCCAAGATCGCCTATTACGCCGTCAACACCGAAGGCGATTTCCGTATCATCCTTACCTACAACAACCCCAACATTGGCAATGATGAGCCGGAAAAACCCAAAAAGGTAAAAAAGAAGCCGGTTAAAAAACCAAGCCTGGTCAAACGGGTGATCAGGGCCGTGACCGGCAAGGACGGCGGAAAAAAGACCAAGACCAAAAAGGCAAAGGCCAAGACCAAAAACGCAAAGGCAAAGGCCAAGACCAAAACCAAGACAACCCGATGACCCTGTCTTTTAAAGTCGTGTTAAGAAAATGCCGATAGTGTTACCAGGTTTTTTAAAAGTGGACGCGAGGATATATGGCTAAGAAAAAATCACCCATCTTAAGGCTGTTTATCGCGATGATCATCGGTCTGTTCGTGATTGAAATGATGATTGAATTGTCCACCGGCAGGACGATGTTGGGGGGCAGAAATGGTATCTTCATCAGCCAGAGCCACATCAATGCAACGATGGTCAATTCTGAAATGAAGGCCCGCGTCCGCGTTATCACCGCCACGGATATCTATGAAAACCCCCTTTTAAGCTCCAGAAAAGTCGGCGTTCTTAAAGTCGGCACCAAGTTAAGCATTACCGGCAAGACAACTGTCGGCAAGAAAGTCTGGTATCAGGTACAGCGCTTTGGCGGCAAGATCGGCTACGTCATTCCGGAAACTGTTGTTAAGCAGTAAGAATTGGCAACACCGGCGGTGGGCCGCCATGTGCCATGGCGAGAATATCGTCAATCAGTTTTTCCGGTTCCCCGACATCACCAAATTCAAGCAGCATCCGGGCTTTTGCCCGCATTTCATCGGGCGACAGACAGTCTTCGGGATCACCCTTGCAATGATGGCGAACGGCTGACAAGCGAACGCCGTCAGTCATCGTAAGCGTAACCGCCGCACCCCAGTCTTTGGGATAGGCCGAAAGATAAGGGTCGCTGGCACGTAACGTGACCCGCCCCCGGCAATCAGCCATTTCGCTACGGGGTTGCTTTTCAAAAACCTTGAAATCGATGCGTCCCATATTCAAGGCAGCCGCGACACAATGCTGTAGTGAAAATTTGGCCTCGTAAACACTGTCAGGCACAGGCCTGTCGCAAATATCAAGAGCCGCCTGATATGTTTCGACCGTTATCGTGTCAATCAGGGCCGGGGCAATCCTGGCTGAAAGTTCAAGTGCCGCGTCGATAGCCGGATGGGTATGGCGACAACTCGGCCACGGCTTGATCGAGGTTTCATGCAATTGCCACGGCTGCCCGGGACCAGCAAGAAGCGCCGCCGGGTTGGCATCAGGACAAGCCCCGGCAAACAGTCCGCGCTGACCTTCCAGAATTTGCGGTGGCCCGGAAAACCCAAGGTCCGCCAGTTCAGCCGCAACAACCCCGGCCTCAGCCCCGCGTCCGGCGTGCAGATGCTTGCTCATCGCCCCGGTATCGAGAAACTGCCACAGACCCGCAGCCTGGGTTCCGGCATTGCCAAGGGCATCAACACAGGCATCCTCATCAAGTTCCAGCAAACAGGACGCCGCCATGGCCGAACCAAATGGCCCGCATGTAGCCGTCGAATGCCAGATCCGGTAGTGCTCCTGACCGACGGCCATACCGACCCGGCATGTCGCCTCGAACCCTTGCAATACAGCGCGAAGAAACTCAATGCCGGCAACCCCGGTTTCGGCTGCCAGGGCAAACACCGCCGGGACGACGACACAGCCCGGATGAACGACAGAAGCACGGTGCAAGTCGTCCATTTCAAGAATATGGGTTAAGCCCCCCTGCAACAACGCCATCCGCCCCGGGTCCGCCGATGCGTTCAACCTTTCGCTCAGCGCCAGTAATTTCTTACCGGGCTCGGTTCGCCTTCCGGCCAGGGCGTTGGCGACGGCGTCCAGGGTAAACAGTGCCGCCGCGTCAAGATCACGTTGATTGATCTCTTTACTGCGGATAAGGCGGACAAGATCTCTGGTCAGGCTCATGATCTGTTTCAATCCTCAAAGTGTGCACCAACAGCACCCTTGATTAAATATCACGGCAATGGCAGTAAGGACGAGGCTTGAAATCGATCCGTTGCCCATTTCGGGAACGTTCGCTTCAAATAACAAAAACAAGAACTGGCGAACGGTTACGTGTTTTTTGAATACAGCATTCTTGGCACAACCCTGTTGGGCGTCCTGATATCGTTATTTTATTGCGGTGTTACCGGCATTTCGCCAATCCCCAGTTCATCACCATCGCGTTCCTGCATTCTGGAAAACCTGCCTGAAAACCTGACCGGAAACGTTTGTGAACTTGGGGCCGGTTGGGGGACGCTGGCTTTCCCCATGGCAGCCGCCCTTCCCGATCTGGAGATCATTGCTTTTGAGCTTTCGCCAGTACCGTGGTTGTTCATGCAGCTTCGCGACAAGTTAACGCGGCGCAAAAATCTGACTATTCACCGACGTAATTTTTTCACGGACAAATTTGACGACGTCTCGCTTGTCGTTTGTTACCTGCATTCGGAATGTCTTGAAAAACTGCGGCCAAAGATGGAATCCGAACTAAAGGCGGGAACCCTGGTGCTGAGCAATACCTTTGAAATTCCTGGCTGGGTACCAGAGACGATCCATCATCTTGAAGATTCTTTCTGTCCCCAAGTCTACGTCTACCGGGTCCCCTCTAAAACCGTTTGATGACGAGAGATGTTATGTCGTCTGACTGCGGCGCGTCTCCGGTAAACATGTTGATAAAGGCGAAGACGTTGTCGCTGATGGCGTGGGCCGAAAGAGACCTGTTCTCCAACAGGTAATCAATCAGGCGCTGGTCGGAAAACTGATTGCGATTGATGTCAAAGGCTTCGGTAATCCCATCTGTATAGAAAAATATCGCCGCCCCGGGATTGATGCTGATGGTTTCCTGCTCGTATGGAATTTCATCCTGAACGCCTAGCACAACACCATCACCACCGCTTAAGGCAACAATATCGCCGCCATCACCGGGAATCAGGTAAGGCGGAAGATGGCCCCCGTTAGCATAACTCATCGTCCAGTTTTTGGTGTCGAGAATGCCGTAGAAAACTGAAACGAACATACCGGGAATATTGTGTTGATAGAGTAGTTTATTGACCTGTTCCAGACAGGTGCCCGGTTCAGGTTGGGTCGCGGCAGTGGCCCTGATCAGGGTTCGGGCGACGGCCATAAAAAACGCTGCCGGCACACCCTTACCCGAAACATCGGCGACGATCAGCGCCAGTTTATCCGGGTCCAGTTCAAAGAAATCATAAAAATCGCCCCCAATCTCCCGGGCCGGCGTGGTTCTGGCGAAAACGTCAAAATCATCTCGCGTGGGAAAATCAATGGGCAGGATTCTCTGCTGCAAGTCCCCGGCAACATCAATTTCCCGACGGATCGCCGCCAGTTCCGATTCCGTCCGCCAGGCTTTACGTCTCGCCTCGCAATCCATATAGACCTTGTCTATGGTCGCTTGCAGATCGTCCAGGGAAACCGGCTTGGTCAAAAAATCGACGGCCCCTTCGTTCATGGCGCGGCGGATAACTGCCAGATCAGTGCCCGTGGTCAGGGCGATGCGCGGGATCCGCAAGCGCTCGCCCTTCAAGCGGCGAAATAGTCCCATGCCGCCGATGTTGTCGCCATCAATGGCGACGAGGGCGATATCGATGTCATGATCGCGGCTCAAAATCTCAAGGGCTTCGTCATCGGAATGGACAAAGCAGAACTCGTCGCCACTACCGGCGTTAATCAGCGCTTGAAGCTGGGGATCATCGTCTATGACGAGTGTCCGGGGCATTCGAGGCTCTCCCAATAAAAGGAACGAGGCGCTTCAAAAACGATCGGGGAAATCTGTGAAAATCGAAATCACTCCCCAGTTGGAAAGAATGTGCGCCTGCTCCGGATCGTTAACTGTAAAGGCACGCAGGTCATATCCAGCATTGATAATGGCGCTGGCAGTGGTTTCGTCAAGAAGTTCATGACGGCTATGCAGGGCGACACAACCCAGGGACTGTACCTTACCCTGCCAGCCCTCGATTGTTTTCCAGACATTCAGGGCGCGTGGAATATCGGGCACGCAGTCACGGACAACCCGCAAGGCGTCTTCGTTAAAACTCGAAATAATCGGGGTCGGTAAAACGGCAGGCCAATGATCCTTGATCATTTGCGCACTCAATCTGGCGGTTTCCTCATCCCGGCCTTCGGAAGGTTTGATTTCAACAACGCTGCCCAGACCAAGCTCCTCCAGTAAATCGATAGCCTCTGAAAAAAGTGGGATTTTCTCGCCCGTAAACTGATCTGAAAACCAGCTTCCGGCGTCAAGCTTCTGCAGGTCACGCCAGTCCGTATCGGCTACAAGAGCGTCTGTTCCGGTGGTCCGCAACAAGCTGTCATCGTGGAACAGGATAACCTGATTATCAGCGCTTAGCATGGTGTCAAATTCGACCCATAGAGCCCCTTTTTCGGCGGCCCTACGGATCGAGGTAAGGGTGTTCTCGGGAGCATCACCGCAAGCACCGCGGTGGCCGATGATAAAAGGCGTACTCACGTTGGACTCTCCACCGGCGGTTCTGACGGTTTTTCCTTGTCTCCGCGCCGGTTCTCACGATGGAAGATATAAAGCCCGCTGGCGACGATAACCAGTGCTCCCGATATGGTCCACAGGTCGGGCAAATCGGAAAACAGGATAAAACCGAACATCGTCGCCCATAGCAGATTGACATAGGAGAACGGCGCGACCGTCGCAGCCGGGGCCGCCTGATAGGCTTTAATCATCGAAAAATGACCAAGATTGGATGTCACGCCCAGTCCCGCCATCATCAGCCAGTCCGTCGCGTCCGGCATCTGCCAGTAAAAGCCGACCAGCGCGGTTGTCACGAGCGTTCCCGAAGATGCGGTGTAAAGCAGCGTTGTCATGGCGGCGTCTGTGCGGCCAATAAAGCGCGTCGAAATTTGATAAAGAGCGTACAGACAGGCTGCCCCAAGCGGAAACAAAGCGGCGCTTTGCATCACCCCGAAACCCGGACGGATAATAATCAGGGCGCCCATAAAGCCAACGACGATACCGGCCCAGCGCCGAAACCCGACGTGCTCGCCCAGCACCGGCATGGAAAGCGCGGTGACCAAAATCGGGGCGACAAACATGATCGCTGAAATATCTGCGAGCGCCAACTGGGACAGGCCGAAGAAAAACATCACCGATGTGCCAAACAATAAAAGCGAGCGCAGCAACTGAATTTTAAGTTTGCTGGTCACCATCACCCGTGGCAGCCGGGGACCAATAAAAATGACCAGCAAAAGGAATTGGAAAAAATAGCGCGCCCAGACGACCTGCATGACCGGATAGTGCCCCATCAGCAATTTTGCCAAGGCATTGGTACCCGTAAACATCATCATCGCGCTGAGCATCCAGAGAATGCCCTGGCGTGTATCCAGGTGTGGGGACGAGACAACGTTGGTCATCAAGGCGGCCCTATCGCTCGCCCATGGCGCCGCTCATATTATTGAGAAACGGATCGCTTAGGTATTCCAGCACCGTTCGCTCGCCGGTATGAATACTGGCTATCACCTGCATACCCGGGAATAACCGGTATTGCAGGGCGCCATGCTGGAAACGATCACTCACCGTCTCGATACGAACTTTATAGTATGGCTGGCCATCCTCGGTAACCAGCGTATCGGGGCTGACAGTGGTGACGGTGCCTTCAAGCCCTCCAAACCGCATGGCATCTGCCGAGGTCAATTTAATCAGTACCGCCTGACCTGCCTGAACATAACCGATGTCCTGGGTCGGAAGACGGGCTTCGATAATCAGGCGATCATCGACGGGGACAACGTCAACGACAGTTTGTCCCGGTTTAAGAACCCCCCCGACCGTGGTCACATGAAGGGTCTTGATGACGCCGTCAACCGGGGAACGTAAAACCGTTCGCGCAAGGTTATCTTCAAATTTCTGCTCGCGCTGGCTTAGTTCATTGAAGCTTAGCCTTGCCGATTCCAGCTCCTTACCCGCTTCTTCCAAAAAAGCCGTGTGGATGCCGTCCATATTGGATTCGGCTTCCTTCAATGCAGATTTGGCCCGCTGCAGGGCGGCGCTGTCTTCTTCCTGGCGGCCCCTGATGTTGCTGGCTTCCTTAAGCAGGTCCAGATGGTTGTAGCGATTGGTCAGGTCTTCCTTGAGCAGTTCCTCACTGATGGCGATCTGTTCCTCCATCAATTTCAGACTGTTTTGCTGGTTTCTGATCCTGGCGCTGATCTCGTTAATTTCCTGCGAGCGTTGGGCTATGGCCTGACGTTGAGAGGCTATGCGGTTCTGCTGTGATTTTTTACGACTGTTAAAACGGACCAGGGTTTGCCTGACCATGCGCGGATTATCGGCCATCAGGTCGGCATCGAAGGTCGGCTTTTCGGCACCGCTGACTTCAGCTTCAAGGCGAGCGATTTCAGCCCTCAGCGACAACAGACGCACCTTGATCTCACCGACATCGGCACCGCTTTGTGTGGGTTCCAGAACAATCAGTTTCTGCCCCTGTTTCACTTGCTCGCCTTCGGAAATTGAAATCTCCCTGACGATCCCGCCTTCAAGATGTTGAACGATTTTCACCTGCGAGGAAGGGATGACCTCACCACTGGCCAGCGAGACGATGTCCAGAGTGGTCACCGAGGCCCAGAAAAAAAATCCCAGACAACTGGCGACGCAAAGCGCTAGCAATAAATGGGTATTGCGTCCGGCTTCACTGTCCTTGACCAAATTCGGGTTTGCCACAGCATTAATACTCACGACGACAGATCCCCTTCCTTGGCCACTGTTTCAACAGGACGAGGTCGTTCGGTAATCCGTGGGACGGGCTTGACATTCAGATCAATGGCAACTTGCGCTCCCTTGACGATTTTCGGATCATGGGAGACGACAATGATCGTCCGTCCGCGCTTGGCCAAATCCTTCATCGCCGCATAAACGCAACTGACACCTTCCGTATCGAGGCCTTCGGTCGGTTCATCAAAAATCACCAGCATGCCATCGGTTAGCAGGGCGCGGGCAAGCGCCAGACGGCGGCGAATGCCAAGTGAAAGATTGCGGCCGTTATCAGTGACCTGGGTTTCAAGACCCTTGGGGCTTTCATCCAGAAAATTAACAAGCCCGGCAGCGCTGATCGCCCTGGCCAGTTGCTCAGCATTGGCATCAGGATTTACCGTCATCAGGTTTTCACGAATCGACGTATTAAGCAGCGTCGGCTCCTGCGGCAAATAAACAATCTGTCTGCGCCACCATTCGGGCGAGGCTTGTCTTAAGTCCAGGCCATCAACCAGAATTTGTCCACGTACGGGTTCTATGAGGCCCGTAATAAGACGCGACAGGGTGGTTTTTCCCGAACTGTTTGAACCACTAATGACCAGAATGGTTCCTGGCTTTATGGATAGGGAAAGGGATTCGAACAGCGGTGTCGTGCCGCCCGGAAAGACAAAAGCGACATCTTTGAATTCCAGGCCACCCATATACTTTGTCTTGAAGGAACCGCTATCGGATTCCAGCGGCAATTTTGCGAACTCTCTTAAAATTGACAGACTTTCACTGGCTTCAGCAAAAGTCGCCCCCAATTGGGCAAATCGCGATATTGGCATCAGGGCGCGAGCACCCAGGATATTTGCGCCAATCATGGCCCCGACATTTAGATCGCCTGCGACAACCATCGTCGCGCCAAACGTAACGATCAGGACGCTCATCAGGGCGGTTGCTGTCTGGACGATAATCTGGGTGCCGCCCTGGCGGGTTTCCATGGCGCGGCGTAAGCCCTGAACATTTTCAAGCTGCTGTTGCCATAACTTGCCAAGAAAAGATGAAGCGTTAAAAGCCCGCACCGTATCGATTTCGCCGGTCGCACTGCGGATCAGGGCATTGCTGTTGCCCGAAGCCGACAACAACTGGCGGGTGTCCTTCTGCAGGCGGGCGGCGCTAAGGGTGCCATAAATAAAGACCGCAATCGCAAAAAAGCCGACAATGCCCGATAACAACGGGCTGATGAAAAAAAGAACGCCAACAAACAGAAGAGCGAAGGGCACATCAAAAACAGCGCCAATGTTCCCTGACCCAAAGGCCTTTTCAATGGAAGAACTGGCACTCATGATTTGTTGGCGCTGACCTTGTGGAATCCGCTCAAGAGCCCCTGCCTTGACCTTTAGCAAAACATTGTAACCGGCACTACCGATAGCCTGATCAGGGCCAGCGCTGACCGCCCGGGCCAACCGCATACGCAAGCGCCTGAAGGCATATTCAAGAATGATCGCCAGAATAACCCCGGTAAACAGTGTCGTCAGGGTTGCATCAATGCCGTGGGCGACATACCGGTTCAACACCTGAATAACAAAAAGCGTCGTCGCCAACGCAAGAATGTTAGCGAACAAGGAAGCCAGACCTATTTCAATGCTCAGGCCGGGCTTTAGTTTCAGGCGGCGAAAGAGTTCATTCATAGAGCGGCAACATCCTGATAAACAACATCAAACGTATGGTAGCCAAACTTTGGCCGCTTCTGAAATAAAATTTGGAATTAGAAAAAGGGGTGCCGTCTAGCGGGTCAGCGCTTCTTCATCGAGTTCCCCCATGGCGTCGAGCAGGGTGAAGACGG
>JACKQG010005080.1_pt1 | contig 14782 bp, 12 predicted proteins | sample 8237621 | NCBI WGS metagenome assembly JACKQG01 (sample SAMN15677084, study PRJNA649215) | marine metagenome | biome: marine; feature: Black Sea; material: saline water; isolation source: suspended particulate matter (SPM) from the Black Sea western gyre | collected 2013-06-09/2013-06-10 | depth... | reverse complement strand
TGTGGACGGGCATGCTCGGCGTACAATGCCATCCGCTCTTGCGTTGTCGGGCCGGGACTGCTGCTGGGCGGAGCGTCTTTGTCGATCCATTGATATGCGATTTGGTACGGAACGCACGTACGGCGGCTCTGTACGCGGGATTTCCGATACATCGTGCGAAGCAATCGCGTCTCGCGGTCGGTTCGGCAAATCAGATCGGTTGACATCGCAACCGCTTCGTCCAAGCTCATCGTGTGCTCGGGCAATGCCGTGCCGATGCCGATAATGCTAGTTTTCAATCTGGTTCCTTCCGAGTGGAGCGCCCTGTTCACTATTAGAACAGTCAAGTGACTCTTGCAGTAGCTGATAGCCGTGCGGATGCGACATAACTAGTTCATGCATCAACGGCTAACGACGTTGCGAGCCAGACCAACTTTCTGCAACAAGCAGATGGCCCAATACCCCGTATCGATTTCCCACCACCTTTGGCCAAAGCTCGCTGAGTTTGCATTGGCGTGATGGTTATTGTGCCAACCTTCACCATGAACCAACAGCCCTAGAAGCCAGTTGTTGCGGCTGTCGTCTGGCAATTCGTGGCTTCGATAACCCCACAGATGTGTCATCGAGTTAATGGACCAGGCGGCATGCATTACCAGCGCCGTTCGTAAGAATACGCCCCAAACGAGTACACTCGCCCCAATGCGAACTCCGCTCATCACGTCGCTGTTGGGAAGCCAACCCAGCCAGAACCCGATCGCAAAATAAGCTATCATGTGACCACCCACGATCAGCGACATTACGACCTTATGATCGGTCCACACGTAGAACGTTTGGCATGTCATGTCGCGCGCATAGTCGTGATACGTCGATTTTTGAAGATGATCGCGATTAACTAAGAACAACCAACCAAAGTGACTCCACACGATGCCTGCGGCGGGAGTATGTGGATCGCTTTGATCATCGGCATGGAGATGGTGCCTGCGATGGACAGCGACCCACCAGACGGCAGACTCCTGAAGGCAACACGTCCCGAGCAACGCCAAACAGTATTCAAACCACTTTGGGCACTCGAAGCTTCGATGGCTCAGCAGCCGATGAAACCCGACCGTGATGCCAAAAATTCCGAACAGAAAATAGCTAATGACGAATGATGCGACACCGATCCAGCTGAAGAACCAAGGAACGAACGCGAGCAAGCTCGCTAGGTGAACCAGACCGATCACGATCAGATATTGAAAATTAACGCGCAAGGGACGAGTGCCTTTCGGCAATCCGATTGCGCCGTTATCTGCCGTACGCGAGCCAAGTGGTGTTGATGGGCGCATTCTAGTTTCCGTGCTCCGATGTCGCATTATCGGTGCTGCGACTGCTCACTGTCCAGGAGATACTCGTCGTGCTAATAATTCGCATTGACTCAAGGACAGATGTACGTGTAAAACACTTCAAGTACAGTTGTCCTTGAGGGAGTAGGTTACTGCGATGAGCGAGCGGCCAGCGTTATCGAAGGCGGAGATGGAAGTTGCGCGGGTCCTCTGGGAACTCGGAGCGGCCAGCGTGCGGCAGGTCCATGAAGCAATGCCAGCGGAGCGTGCCATCGATTTTACGACGGTCCAGACTTATCTGCGGCGGCTGGAGCAGAAAGGCTACGCACGGGCGAAGCTTGATGGGCGCGTCCGCATCTATTCGCCGAAAGTTAAACCCCGAACGGTGATTCGCGAAACGGTGGACGATCTGATCGAGCGATTGTTCGCCGGCGAAGCGATGCCGTTGATGAGGCACTTGATCGAGGATCGCGGGATGAGTGACGAAGATCTCGCACAACTCCGCTCGTTGCTTGACGGTGAAGAGGAATAGTACCAAGCGAACGTCTTACCCAAGGGACGCAGTGAATTGGAGAACGGAAATGGATGTTGCACGGATGGCTTTTGATCAGGCGTGGCAACTGACCACGCTAGTGATCGTCGTTTTGCTAATAGTGCGATTCGCGGCGCGAAATCGTCCACATCTCGCGTATATGCTGTGGTTGGTCGTACTCTTTAAAGCCGTGACCCCGCCGGTCTTCAGTAGCCCAACGGGAGTGTTTTCGTGGCTTCACACAACAACCTCAAGCGAAACTCTTACTGCGTCGGAGTCGCTTGCAGTCCTTTACGTTGCACCACCGTCGGTCGCGAGTCGAGACGAACTCTCTGCCGACAACGTCGCATTTGCACCGGCGGTCGAACCAAAGATTAGGCAAGATCCAGCTCGTCTGACGACTCGATTGCCGATATTGAAGCCATCCAATGCGACCGCCGAAGTTTATCGGCTAGGAATTGTCGTCATCTGGAGTGGCGGATTGTGCGTCGCGCTGATTGTTACTTTCGTGCAGTGGTCCCGATGTATCTGGCTGCTGCATGTTGCACCTACGGTTGCCCGCCCCGATCTTGAGGATCTGGTTACCAAGTTGTCGCGACAGTTGCGCGTGCGGAGGCGTGTCCGGCTGCTGGTGACGACCAGCCGGATCGGTCCAGCGGTCATCGGGTTGTTTCGCCCTCTAATCGTGTTGCCCGAGATCGTCGTGCAAGGCAAGCGGGCAAACGAATTGGAAGCGATGATCGCGCACGAGTTGTTGCATGTACGTCGTGGCGATCTGTGGCTTGGGCTGTTGCAAGTCTGTGCAAAAGCCCTCTGGTGGTTCCATCCTCTTGTTTGGTGGGCCGGGCGCATGTCGACGCGAGAAGCCGAACGATGTTGCGATGAACAAGTTATCGGCGAGTTGCAATGTGATCCGAAGCGATACGCTCGCAGCTTGCTTGAAGTACTTGAACTCAAGCGGACGTTAAGAACAGTGCCTGCCTTCCCCGGCATGAAGCCAGTGGAAGTCACTTCTCAAAGACTGGAGAGAATCATGAAACTTGGACGAGGATGTCACAAGCAGACGCCACCATGGTGTTGGGCAGTCATGTTGTTGCTCGCGGCGGCAACGTTGCCTGGAGCAGGCTTTGTCTTGGCAACTGACGAGCCAGGGGGGAATTCGGCGAACGATAAAAGCGAACTGCAAGTCTTCGCGACGACTGCGGACGCGCGAGATTCCGCATCACACACGGTTCGCATCTCGGTCGAGATTCTTCGAGCTCCAAGAAACACCGTTGATGCTGCAATTGTGGGTTGGCGCGTGGCCGAGATGGACCTCAGTGATACCAATACACACGTCGGTGACGGTGGAATTGTTGTCAAGGAAGCTGAGCTGCCTTTACCTGAACCAAGTTTAGCGCCGAAGGCTGTGTCTAGTCACGCGGTCGAGACGAGACTGCCAGCTTTGTACAAAATTGTTAACGATCTAGAAGCCGAAGCGATCAGTCGACGCATTCTTAAAAATCGCAACGCAAACAAGCTTACTGCGCCGCGTGTAGTTGTCTTCAGCGGTCAATCGGCATCGATCATGGACGCGTCTCAGCGGCCCTTCGTCGTGGGCCTGCAAACAAGGGGGAAACCGCAGATCCGAGTGGTCTCGGAGGGGATGACTCTTTACGTCCGACCGCAGTTCATTGACAAGAAGCAACTGGGACTCACGTACGACCTTAAGATCACACGAATAACCGATGTCAGCACTACGACGTTCAGTCTCGAAGGACACGACACGCCGGTCACGTTTCAGATACCAGAAGTTGAAACAAGTTCCGTCAAATCGACATTGACCTTTGCAGCGGGCAAGACCCTCGTGATCGGCGGGCTAACGACCAAGGACGAGAAGGGAAACAAGCAGGCAACCCTCGTGATGCTGAAGGCTACCCAGCTGCCTCCAACGAATCAGAGGAGTCAGTTGATGTTTGGCAGCGGAGTCAACAGCAACGCGGGAGTCACGGGACAAATCATTGTTGACGAGAGAAGCCTTCAGAAAACGCCGCCAGAATTGCACTCACTTCTCGGGCCCTTGACCGATGGTGACGCTAACGAACTTCCCCCGCCGTCCGACGAGTTGGTCCTCGAGGCTTTGAAACATCACCAAGAAATTGGCGTACCTTTCCTGTACGACGTCGAGCGACACGAGCTGCGAATCGTCAAAGAGAAGATCAGCGATTACGTTGATCCTGCGCGGGTCATTCCGTTGCTCGGCCCTGCCGAGCTACATCATGCTCACTACCGATGCACCGTGTACTACACGACACGTGAAAAAGTCTCTTGGCCAGTGGCTCTGGAGCACGAAACTCCAGTCCGTCACGTCGTCTATATCGACCACAATCATTTTCATTTGATCGCGCCGAAGGGAACCGCCGCTAAGCTCAGAGACGTCCCGAATCCAACGCTTGTCAAAACCTATTCGGTTGCAGATCTCGTCATTCCTCTTCCGTCAGCAGAGAACGGTCCGCGAGAGTGGCGGGTATCGAAAGAAGTGGTTCCCGATTTCAACGCGCTAATTGATTTGATTAAGACGACGATTGAGCCTGACACGTGGGCGGAGCGTCGAGGATCCGGATTGATAACACCCTCTCCCGTGACTTTGAGCGTGATTGTATCGCAGTCCAAAAGTGTTCATCGACGGATAGAGAATTTGCTACAGCAACTGCGACGGTTGCAAGACGTTCAAATCACGCTCGAGGCGAAATTGCTTCAAGTACCAAAGTCGTTTTTCGAGCCCGGCGAATTACCAGGCTTTGAAATCAACGATTTTCCGGTAGGCGTAACGTCCGATCACGACGAACTCGCAAAGCAAGTTGAGCTGTCAGATATCGAGACGTTCTTTTTGTTGCAAGCGATAGACAACGGTGACGACGCGTGGGCGCATAGGGGGCCCAAAGTCACTGTGTTCAATGGTCAAGAGGCTCATGTCTCGATGCAGCCAGATGGGTTTACGCCCTTGCCGATGGAGTTCCACGCGATTGTTTCCCAAGATCGAAAGTCGGTGCGATTGAGCGTTGCGGCGGGCAAAAACGGTCAACTCAAATCGACCGTGCCGCAGAAGATCAAAGATGGCAATAGCGTTCTTCTGCGGGTCGATGGCATGAAGGAGCAGTTCTTTCCTGGGAGGGACGGCGAGGGCGAAAACGCTCGCAGTCTGTTCGACATTCCCTATGTCGCTCGACTATTCAAAAACACGCCTGCCCCGAAAGAGCATGTCTTTTTACTGCTTGTCACTCCGAAGGTGATTATTGTCGGCGAGGAAGCGGAATTGAAGGCAACGGGATCGGATGCCTCCCCCACGTCCGAATCGAGTGAAATTCAGAACGACTGAGCAATTGCCCTTGGAGTTGCCCGCGCTGCCGTGCTCAATCTGTTGGTCTACGAGACTGAAGACGGGAGCTAGAACTAAAGACTCGGCTCCAGCCACTCGAGAGCTAGTAGCCAGGACGCGTATACTTCATCTTCGTCACTCTCCGATACTCCTTGAACTGCTATGATGGAGTTGTCATCGGGTTCCTCGGAGGGTTTCTTTTGTCAAGTCAGTCCGACGCAACTTCCTTGAGCTTGCTGCAGCGGGCGCGATCCAACGACCAGGATGCCTGGGACCAGATCGTGCATCTGTACGGGCCGCTTGTTCAGCGTTGGTGCAAGCGCGTTGGGATGCGTGAAGACGATATCGCCGATGTTTTTCAAGAGTCGTTTCACGCGGTCTCGAACCACTTGGATGGGTTCAAGCCCGCGAAGGCGGTTGGCTCGTTTCGGTCGTGGCTCCGGACGATCGTCAGAACGAAGATTGCCGACCATTTCCGTAAGGTCAACGAGCAACCAGTTGGCCGTGGTGGGAGCACCGATCAGATGCGATTGGCAAATGTCGCTGATCCGTTAGCGGACGACTGCGCCGAGGACGAAAGCGAAGAGAACGCGTTGGTCGTTCAACGTGCGATGGAGCTGATCGAGTCGGAGTTCTCTGCCAAAAACTGGCAGGCCTTCAAGCTCGTTGCATTGGAAGGCTATAGCGCCGTTGAAATTGCCCAGCAGCTGAACGTGCAACCCCAAGCGGTTCGTCAGGCGAATTACCGTATTCGCCGACGTTTGCGAGCTGTTTTGCAGGACCTGATGGAACCAACGGATTCCGATTTCGAGTGATTTCCTGGATGCGACGTTATGATTCTGCGTTCATAATGGAAAGGCGAGCCGGCCCGATGTCTTGCCCCATAAACGCCGAGTGCTGTTGTTCTGTCTGACCATTCAAGCTGCTGCCTACTCACGATAGAAAATGCCTCCAACTGCGACAAATACTGAGTGTCCTGATACTGGCGTAATGGCGAGGTACGTGTCCGGGAACCTTGCTGAGATGGAGGCGGATCGGCTGGTGCGCCATTTGGACAGCTGCAACGATTGCCAACGACAGATCGACGATATGTCGCGACGCGCGGACAGCTTAGTCGCTGCGATACGCCGCCCGGTCGCTCCTGCGAGGGACTCCCAAGAGTTGGCGCGACTGATCGCGAAGGCGAAAGGGGCACGCAGCGAGGAGAACACGCCAGCGCTGACGAGCGACAACAAGGTCGAACCGGTGGCTTTGGATCAATTCGTCGCCTGTTTGTCGAAGAGCGGATTGAGCAATGCTGACGAGATTGCCGAATGTGTCCGCGAGCTTGCTCCCACCAGCAGCATTGAATTTGCGAACCAGCTGCTGGCGGTTGGCAAGCTAACATTGTTGCAGGCGCGTGCTTTGTTGCGAGGCCGCTGGCGGCAACTCGTGTTGGGAAACTATGCGGTTTTGGAGATGCTCGGCCAGGGCGGAATGAGTCGCGTTTATCGCGCCCGCCACTTACAGACGAAACGCGAAGTCTGCATCAAGTTGTTGCATCCCAAAGGGCCACGCACCTCGGAACACAAAGAACGATTCGCACGTGAAGTACGGACGATTGCTTCGCTAGAGCATCCGAACATTGTCGTCGCTCATGATTCCGGCCAGAGCGAGTCAATTCCCTATCTGGTGATGGAATTGCTTGACGGATCAGACCTCGCAAAGCTTGTTGCAGCAAAAGGTCCGCTGCCGCCGGATTCTGCGATCCGCTACGTTTTGCAAGCTGCGAAGGCATTGGAATATGCTCACTCGCGGGGCGTCATTCATCGCGATATCAAGCCGCACAATCTATTCCTCGACGACACGGGCAAGATCAAAGTGCTAGATCTTGGTTTGGCTCGCTTCGATTCAGTGCTGCAACCTTCGAACGAACCTGGTTTCTCGACAATGACGAAGACCGGTATGGTGGTGGGCACGGTCGACTACATCGCACCCGAACAAGCCGTCGACGCGCGCGATGCAGACTATCGGTCCGACATTTATAGTTTGGGATGCACCTTGCACTACTTGCTCGTTGGTCGAACTGTTTTCTCCGGCGAGACACTAATGGCGCGCTTGGTCGCGCATCGCGAAGAGCCGATCCCGAACTTGGCAGCTTTGCGCCCTGGTATCTCGCCAGAAATCAAAAGTGTCTTCGAGCGAATGGTCGCAAAGTGTCCGACGAATCGCTATCAATCGATGACGGAGTTGGTTGCGGATTTGGAACTGTTGCTCGCGGGGGATTCGCCCGCTTTCGACTGGGAGCCGCCAGTTCAAGAGATCTATGAACTGGAGGCGGTAGCAGACGCCGAGACACATGCGGACTTGAACGCACTTACTTTGGCTGCCATTCCCGCTCCAGCGCATCGGCCAGCACATCGTCCCGTGCGGCCGGCGTCGAAGCGACAAGAGTTCCGAGTTCCCAAGCCGGTACTCTATTGGTCGTGCGTCGGGGCTGGTGCGTTGGCATGTGTGGTACTGCTGTTCGTTGCAGTCACGTCATTCTTTCCCGAGATCGCAGGAACAGTCGGGTTATCAAACTCGCCTCGCGCTGTCATCGTTGTTGCATCAGATGGATTCCGCGTTTCGCACTATCAAGCCGTGACGAAAGCGTTAAACGACCGAGCCATACCGTTTGTGACTGCTTCCACGCGATCCGGCGACGCGAAGGCCGACGACGGGACGAGGATCAAAGTCGACCTGACGATCGACGACTACACACCACGATCTTCCGATGGAGTAATTGTCTGCGGTGGCAGTGTGCATGAACTGAAGAACACCGATTTAGTGGATCGATCGCTGAAAGGCGGTGCCACCGTGTTGGGAGTCGGTAGCGAAGGCTTCGCTCCGCTGTATTCGCAATACCATCTGGCATTTAAAGAATCTGGTGTCGAGTGGGACAAGAAGTTACCGGGTGGGGAAATGATCCAGGCGGGCAACGGCTACATCACCAAAGCCTGCGACGAAGGTGGCGTGCCAACCATGGTGGACCATGTCTTCGGCGAATTGGTTTCTAAGTAGCCGAATTCGGGGCAATTCGCCCGCGTGCCCAATGTGACCATCTTACAGCATCTGCATGCGCGTGCATTAAAGACTCGCTAACCCGTCACTCGCTTCTCTAGCAGGCTGCGTCGCTCGATTACTTTTGCTACTTCCCCGTTATGCGCGTCTGTTCATACTTACAAGCCGATTGCCGCTTACCAAACAAGAGACAAAGGAGAGAACCATGCGATCGTTCGTTCTGTTGGCGTTAATGCTCGTGGCTGGCACAGCCGCCGCTTGTGGTCCCGAAGATAGCTTTGCCAAGTTCAGCAGCGGTGGGTTCCGAGGTGCAGGCCGGGGCGGCGCTCCTGGATTTGTTCAATTTGGGGGCGGTTTTGACCCACGTATCGTGGCGGCTCGACAAGCGATGGCGTCGCAGATGGCCTTTGCTCAGCTTGCGCAACACCGGCAAATGCTTACAGCACAGGCCGCAGCTTACCGAGCCCGTCGCGCTCCGATCCGATACGCCAAAGCAGTGGCTCTTCGCGAATACAATCTCGCCAAACGAGCCGAACGGAAAGCTTGGGTGCTTGCGAAGCAAGAGGAATGGAAACGCAAGAAGGCGCTCGAAGCGTCGCCTGGCGAGCAAGATCGGCCGGACGCCGGACGCGTGATGCTGGCAACTCTTGACCATTGAGATCAGCGAAGTGATGTGACCTGCCCGCTGGCCCATCCGGTGTTCAGATTCGGCGAGTGTTTCGCCGGGCACCGGGTTGGGCAGGTCCAAGTTGCACTCCCTCGCCCACTGGGCGAGGAGCTTGATTCAGCCACTAACTATTCGCGGTCGTCACACTTGCATCAGGTGCCGTGAACTTGAAGCCTTGGCTCTGGCTGAAGAACTGAACTGGGTTCTCATACACGACTTTTCGGATCAAGCTCTCGGAATGACCGCGTCGTCGCATCTCGAAGATGAAGTCAGGAACGGCTGTCGGCTTAGATGGCCCCCAATCGCCTGCCGAGTTGACGAGCAATCGTTCGGGCCCGTACATCTCGATCATGTCGCATGCTCGTTGCGGCGTGCATTTGCTGACGGGATACAACGTCATGCCCGCCCAGAAGCCTTCGTCCAAAACGTGTCGAACCGTGTGTTCTTCGACATGATCGACGAGTACACGACTGCGATCGATGCGAGTATCGTCGCATAGCATATCGAGAATCATGCGCGTTCCTTGATACTTGTCTGCCAAGTGCGGTGTGTGGATGAGGATTTGTTGATTGTATTGAATCGCTAGCTCAAGATGCTCGACAAAGATTGTTGCTTCGTTCTTGGTATTTTTGTTGAGTCCGATTTCGCCGATTCCAAGCACGTTGGGCTCATTGAGGAATTCTGGAATCATGGCGATTACTTCGCGAGATAGGCTGACGTTTTCGGCTTCTTTGGCATTGATGCACAGCCAGGTAAAGTGTTGGATGCCGTATTGAGCCGCCCGTTTTCGCTCGAAGTCCGTCAGTTGACGAAAGTAATCTCGAAAGCTGTCGACGCTGCCGCGATCAAATCCGGCCCAAAATGCCGGCTCGCTTAACCCAACGCAGCCCATCTTGGCCAGCGTTTCGTAATCGTCCGTTGTACGAGACACCATATGAATGTGCGGATCGATGTAATACATCGCAGTGTTCTTTCTTCTACTTGCTGTCGTGTGTGTGGGAGAGCAGCGTCTATTGACCGGACGCCATGTCGAACTTCTGCTGCCAATCGTCATCGTAATGGAGCGAGAAGATCAGTTGCACCTGTTCGGCGCGATCGTCGGCTTCTACTTGGAGTACGTCCAACGCTTCATGGATCAAGCTTAATCGAGGGTCGCCCGCGACGACGCCTTCTGCTCGGTGCAAGCGGTCAAACGAGGCGGCAAGCTCGAGTACTTTGGCGCGAATCTCGAGGAACTCGCGATCTAGCACTTCGGGAGCAGTCATCGGAATCGACATCACACGTCCTTTGATCTCGGTCGTTATGGGGGTGGGCGTAATCTGTTGAGGAAGGAGCGGTTGGATTTTCGTGACGTTGCTGAGCAACTCGCAACCTGTTCGACACCACCGCCACCTCTAGTCTCTCTGTTCGGCAACTCGAAATCAAGTCACGCGCCGCTGAGTAGCCTTAGAGTATTCCAAGGTGAGCGAACTCGATGCGACCGGATTCACCTGATGTCTACGGGTTAATTACAACGATCGTAGCGGGATGGGAGATCAGCAGGACTTGTTATGGCGATTGGATTAGTCAAACGAGTTGAACTGCGAAATCTTGCGAAGATGTGCCGATTCTGACGTACTCTTAGTAAGCTCGCAACCGATGGCGATATAGTGCGCGGAACATAGACCTGGAGCGACTTGCAGTGGCCAGTGGACTTGAATTGACATTCTCGATCTTGTCAAAGACGCAGAACGAGGCTGCCGTTGCGGTGCTGCTTAATGCTCTCGATAGTACAGATCGGAATGTGCAGGCGGGCGCGTTGGGAGCAGTCCTGTCGCATCGCAGCCCGACCGGACATCGAGAACTGCTCCGTCGTTGGCATGCGCTGAGTAAGCGTTGGAAGAAGCTGGCTTCGGATTCACCCGGACGTTTAACGAGTGCCATTCGTGATGCCGTACTCAGCTCCGACGAACAACTGCACGCGAATGGATGTGATGCCGCGATTGTACTCCGCGAGTACGATTTAATTCCAGCCTTACTCACTGCAGCTGAAGATAGCTCAAACCCGCATGCGGATCGTTCTGCTGAGACCTTGTTGCAACTTGTCTCGGCGATGTCGGCGGAACTTGCCGTTCCACGCGACTACCGGAACCGCCGTAATCCGCACCTTGTCCGCGCCCGTGCGGCGGGGGCCATCGAACAATCGGCCAACCGATTCGATCGACACAAACGCCCGGAGATCGTTGAAGCGTTTCTCTTGGTCGCCAGACGCGATAATTCTGCCTTCAAACACATCTTGCAGCATCCGCACAACAAGGCCTACGTGACCTTAGTGCGATTGCTCTCGCACAGCCCTCGTCCAGGCGTGATGCGACTGATTCTTGATTCACTTAACGACAATCGCGTGCCATCGGTGATCTATAACATTCTCGCGCGCCGCAAGGACGTCAGCTTTGTACGACACATGCTGAAGCGATTCGCCAGTGAAATACCAATCAACGTACGGCGAAATCTGAAACGCATCGAATCATTCAGTTGGTTGTGCGAAGACATGAACTTGCTTTCGGCTCTGAACGGTGAAGAGCAACGAGGTGCCATTCAGTTAGCGATGGCATCTGGAATGAGTCGTATTCAGGTGTTTGAGGTCGTCGAATTCATCATGCAGAACGGGACGGTCGATGGCAGACGCGAGGCGGCGAATGTGCTGTCCGATTTCCGGGGAGACGCGGCGAACCAGACGGTCATTCGAGCACTCGAAGATGACGACGCTGCGGTGCGCGCCGTCGCGGTTAGCCAACTTCGCGAGCGGGGCGTCCGAGGAGCGAAGACGACTCTGTTGGGGCTGGTTGATAGCCCCGATGAATTGGTTCGTGACGCCGCTCGAGAATCACTGTCGGAGTTTACCTTCGATCGTCTGCTTGCGTCGTTCGGGACACTTGACGATGAAACTCGTGTCGAGACCGCTAAGTTCGTAATTCGTGTCGATCCGCTCGCGGTGGAGGGGTTGCGCGAAGAATTGCAGAGTCCAATTCGTGTTCGAAGGATACGCGCGATTCAGATGGCAGACGCGATGGAAGTCGTTGCCGAAATCGAGCCACTGATGATCGCACTCTTGTCCGACCAAGATCATGTCATTCGAGCGTCGGCGGCCGAGGCCCTCTTGCGGAGTCCGTCGGCGGCGAGTCGTACTGCGCTACGAGATGCGATCCTCGATCGAAGTGACATCGTTCGTGATGCTGCCGGACAGACGTTACAAGCGTTTGCTGAATCCGAACTCGTCTCTCCCTCCGCTCCCCGTCCGCTGCCGTTGGACTTGAGTGGATCCGATCTGACTTCAGACTCTGGGGAGGCAATAACATGACGAGCCTCAACGCACTCGCGGTCTCCTATGTTGATGATTTTCTTTTCTTAGCCGGGCAGGCCCAATATATGCACATGGGGCGACGCTTTCGCGGGCGCGGTGCCGAGATCGATTGGGTCGATCTACTAATTCCGCTGGCCGTGGTCGCCAGCGTCGCGGGTATCGCCTGGCTGATATCCAGATCGCTTAAGCTGCGCGCCCAGCGAAACGCCGACAGTCCGCAAGGGTTATTCGCGGAGTTGTGCCAAGCCCACGGGTTGGACTGGACGAATCAACAATTGCTCCGCGCCATGGCAAACGCACATCGGTTGCGTTCTCCAGTGACGCTCTTCGTCGAGCCGGAACGTTTTGACTTTGAACGCCTTGGAGTTGTCTTCGAGAATCGAAGAATGCAAGTTGCGGCTCTACGCTCGAAACTGTTCGCTGAGTCAGGCGAGAGTGGGGCGGCGACTTCGTAGCATTCGTCTTATATGGGTGCTTTACACGCAAACAACGATGCTATCGACATGGCTACGCGCATCAAAAGAGCCGCCTGATCTGGCGGCTCTTTCGTGACTTCATCAATTGCCAACCTTAGTAGGCCGAACCGCTTGATTTGCGTCGTGGTGGGCGTCGTTCCTTGAAAACGTCGGACACTGTACCGCTGGAGGTTCGAGCACGTCCCTCGTCTGGCTCAGCCTTGAATTGCAACGGATCAGCGTTCTTGCCGAGCCCGATCGTGCGGATTTCCGCCTTGTAGCCCATTAAATCGAGCAACATGTGCAGGTTGATCTCTTGAACGCCTAGGTCCTCAGCGGCCCCGATCAAGTTGCCGTCAGCTGTCAGCACTTTTGTATCGCTGCCGTCGCGTGGCGTGCCACGGACGAGGTAACGCGTGTTCGCACTCAACTCACCCTCGGACACTCCGTCATCGTGGACTTCGGCATCGATGTGTCCGCCGCCCATCGTAACAATATTTCGCACTAGATCGCGATCGCTACGACCATCGCCATCGATGTCCATAAAACCAACCAGGGCAAACCGAACCTTGCGTCCCGGTTTCCAAGCCGGCGAGAAGATTTGATCGCCCGGTAAGATGGGGTCCGCCGTATAGTCGTCGACGATGCGAGCTTCGGCAAGATGTTGGTCGATAATACGCGTGACCTCGATCATGCCCTTGCGATCGTCGACTTTTCGCTTCGAGTCTTCCTCGTTGGTTCTCCTGTTTCCAGCGCTTCCAGGCGCGACATTCATCGCCTCGTGATCATAGACACTGAACGTCGTCTGGCGCCGCAGGCCATCAGCCATTCCCAAGTTAATCCACACCGTGCGGCTTGCCTGATTGACCCAAGCGATTCGGCCATCCGGCGCTTCGAACGGTTCGTCGCGCAGCTCAGTGATCGTCGCTTTCTGTTGTGAGATGGTGCTGTCTTTTGCTTTCAGATCGCTATCCCGCTCTTTGATCGTAATGTCGCGAGCGGTGACAAGCGCGGTTTTTTCCCCGATCGCTGTTCCATAGTTGACGAACTGCTGCTGTTGGGTTGCTGTCAAAGTATCACGATCCGTGTTAAACGTATCGCGTTCCGATTCCCGCAAGTCGTTCGCCGTTTGTTCGGCTTTGCGGGCCAGATCGATTTCTTTGATGCTGTCAGCTTTAACTTGATCACGTTCGGCGATCAAGCGATTGTTCTGTTCGTTCAAGTCGGTGTTTGCCGTGTTCAGTTTGCGAACAGATTGCAAGATGTTCGCTGGAAGATCTCGATAGTTGACGGACTCGGGCGGCAATCCCTCACCGTACGTCTTTACATCCGACACATATGATGCATGGACAGCGGCCATCGCTTCGTCGCCTTCAACACTTTGCAAGACAATATCTAGTGCCGCTGGGTCTAGCGGCTTGGCACCAAGAACGTGCATAAAATACTGATTCCAATAGGACTGTGTCTCGCCAAAGTCTTTCGCGTTGTCTCGTTCTTGCTCGGCGGCATCGACTTCCGCAGTCATTTGCTCGGCCTTGCGGAAAAAGACGAATGTCGTCACGGCCAGGACGACCGTAATCATGACGAACAGGATCAATGCAATTTGAAGCCCTTGGCTTTCACGCTTCGCCATTATCTATACTCCATGGAAACATCAGCCCAACTCGCAACTGGCCCGGTTGGGAGCAAACTCAGTCATCAATGATCGAAAAGCACCCATGAATCGCAAACAATAGGCGATTTCACCTGCTTGCTCTTAACTTCGCACATTCCCAACTCAGTTATTCCAACTCTCACCGACATCAGGAACTTTGACAGGCGCTAAGTTGCAGTGCTACAAGAACCTAAGTCGAGTGTAAATGGGGTTGGCGAAGGTGTCAAATCTTTGCCGATTAAACAGTTTACGTCGATCGCGCGGCACGAGAACCCAGCATGCTCCGAACCTGATGGCGGAATCGATCGTCTTGACCAGTACCGCCGACCGACGTAACGTACTGGGAAATAACACTCTTGCCCCTTAGTGTAACGGCAGCACGACTGACTCTGAATCAGTTAGTCTAGGTTCAAATCCTAGAGGGGCAACT
>JACKQG010005079.1_pt1 | contig 14784 bp, 9 predicted proteins | sample 8237621 | NCBI WGS metagenome assembly JACKQG01 (sample SAMN15677084, study PRJNA649215) | marine metagenome | biome: marine; feature: Black Sea; material: saline water; isolation source: suspended particulate matter (SPM) from the Black Sea western gyre | collected 2013-06-09/2013-06-10 | depth... | reverse complement strand
CCACCGACGCCGCCTGGGAGATCGTCAACTACGCCATGCAGATCATGGGTGGCATAGGTTACACCAACGTGTACCCCATCGAGCGATTGCTGCGCGATGTGCGCCTGTGCATGATCTGGACCGGTACCAACGAGATCATGAACCTGATCATCCAGCACGAGTACTATCAGGAAGTTCTGCGCCCCCGCCCCGGCGTGCGGGACGTGGAGGCCGACGCCGCGGCAGCGGACGCGATAGAAGAGAAGGAGTGTTAGGCACTCCAAGTTGTCCGTCATTGCGAGGAGCGCAGCGACGAAGCAATCCCCGTCCCACGACGGAGGAGATTGCTTCGCTCCCTACGGTCGCTCGCAATGACACAGATGAGCAGATGAAGGAGAAAGCATGTTAGAACTGAAAAAAGGCATTGACATCCTTGCCGGAGTGGGCGGGATTAGAAGCCTGGATGAAGCAAACGCGCTGTTCAAGGTCAAGTGTGACCAGGGGAACCTGGCAAAGCTAGAGAAGATCACCAACGAAGAAGCGCTTCTGAAAATCGCCAACGCGATTTCCATGACTGATCCTGATGAGGTCTTTGTGAATACTGGATCTGAGGCGGACGTTCAAAGAGTCAGGGAAATGAGCCTGGAAAAAGGCGAGGAAGCGCCGCTGGCTATGAAAGACCACACTATTCACTTCGACCTGGCCCAGGAGCAGGCGCGGATCATTGACAGGACGTTCTACATCGTGAACGAAGACGAAGAGACCAGTGTGCTCGCCAGTAAGATCCTCAGGGATGAGGCGTATGAGTATGTCAGAACCCAGATGACCGGGATCGCGAGAGGCAAAACGCTGCTGGTTGGTTTCTTCAGCCGGGGGCCTATCGGTGCTCCGGCTGCGGTCCCAGCTCTGGAGATCACCACGTCAACTTACGTCATGCACTCAGCAAACATCCTGTACAGGCATGTCTATGACCGATTTGACGAGGAAGTGCAACGAGCGGGGCTGTTCCTGACCAATGTTCACAGTGAAGGGCCAAACAGGCCAGAGGATCTGCCCAATGCCAGGGTGTTCATGGACAGGAGTTGGCTGACCACATTCTCGATGTTCTGTACGTATGCTGGCAATACGCTGTTGCTGAAAAAAGGGAATCATCGGTTTTTGGTTGACCTGGCAACGCACTACCGCAGAGAGCAAGAACTATCAGAGCACATGTTCATCACGGGCTTGACTGGCTCTGGGGGAAGAAAGACCTACTTTGCCGGGGCAGCGCCTTCTGGATGTGGAAAAACCACCACGGCCATGGTGGGCACAGATTTCATCGGTGATGACCTGGCCCAGTTGTGGATCGCCGAAGACGGGACGTTGCGAGCCATCAACCCCGAGAGTGGGATCTTTGGCATTGTTCAGGATGTGAACCGCGAGAGCGATCCGTACTTGATAAAGTGTCTGAGAGAAGAGGGCACGGAAGTGATCTGGTCGAACGTGTTGATTGACGAACATGGAGTGCCGCACTGGGGCGGGAACGGGGAGGAACACCCGAAAAAGGGCGTCAACTTCCAGGGCGAGTGGTGGGAGGGTAAAACGGATGAGAATGGCAAACCCATCTCGCTTTCCAATCCAAATTCACGATGCACCCTCCGCAACAGCGCCATCGGGAACTACAACGAAGCCGCGGCCGAAGATCCGCGCGGGGTCGAGATCAAAGTGATCACCTACAGCGGGCGGGACAGCGATACCATGCCTCCGGTCTGGGTGGCGCGGAATCCCGATCACGGTGTCGTCATCGGGGCCTCGGTCCTCTCGGCGGCAACCGCAACGGAAGTGGGGGCCAAGGGAGTCAGGCGCCAGCCCTGGGCCAACGAGCCCTTCATCCCTGGGCCACTGGCCGACTATATGGACGCGCAGTTTGTGTTCTTCAATTCTGACAAGCTGAGGAGCAAACCCATCATGGCCGGGCTGAACTACTTCCTGACTCATGGCGCTCGCGGTGGGGAAGGTGGCCAGTTGCTGGGCGAGAAGCGTGACGTGAAAGTGTGGCTTGGCTGGCTGGAGCTGAGGGCGCGCGGCGACATTGACGCCATTGAGGCTCCCATCGGATTCATTCCGAAGTACGCCGATCTCAAGGAGTTGTTCGCCGGGATCGGCAAAGAGTATCCGAAGGAACTCTACGACAGGCAGTTTGCGTTCTACGTGGACAACATCCTGGCCAGAATTGACCTGCAGGAAGAGGCCTACCGGAAAGAGAAGAACGTCCCGGCCAGGCTGTTTGAGGTCTACGCGGAGCAGAGGAAGGGGCTGGAGGCGCTGAAAGCGAAATACGGGGCAATCGTGTCGGTTGAGCAGCTTATCGAGGCTGCTGATTTGTTGACGCTGAAGAGTCGAGGGTAGCCCAGCAAAGGGGAGAGCAGCGGTTAGCTCGTTGGCGTAAACAAGCCACCTGTACGGTTGAGGCAGGTGGCCTGTTCTGGTTTGCAGACGACAGCTTTGCAGGGCGGACTATAGCAATCCTAAGTCATTTGTAAAATGGCTCTTGAGAGTTTGGGGTCCCAAACGACCAGAAGTGCCCCTTTTGGGGCTTTTTTGAACTCCAAATCCTCGAACAGGCTGAGATCGATTTTACGACTCATTTAGGATTGCTATAGTCACTTGTTAGGCAAGCACTTTGGAAAGCAGCCAAGTCTAGGAGATAACTACGCTCCTCAATGTTGCATTATTTGTTCTCAAAAACCTTTTCCGCATGTGTGCATTTTCCTTTGCAGCGTGGGCATGCATTGTTTCTGCACACGTATGTTACCCAAGTTCCTTTTGGTTGATGATCTTCCCGTTGAGCGTACATGTAATATCCACAGCATGAGCATTTTTTTCCCCTGGCCATATTTACCCTCCTGCGCTTAAGGCGACAATTGTCTTCGAGCCCGTTATTACAGTAACGATGGAAGACCGCTTTGTGGTCTAACCGTGGAGGTGCAACAGTCCCTCCGCTTTTGCACGAAGATCCATGGCCTGTTCAGCAAACTCTCCGAGATCAACCTGATCCCAGGGCGCCGTTGCAACTGCTGCATAAACCTCAGTACAGCGCATACCATAGTCATGGAGGGTTTCTCCCACTACCAGAAGTATATCGGCCATGAAAATAGCGTTTTCGAAATCCTCTGTCTCTATGTTGCCCCCCCGCATAGTATGCTGGAAGGCTGCCACGAGGTTACGCGCGGCAGTTGTAACACTGCTTTTCTTCCCTGATCTCCGCAACGTTGCCCACCCCCCCGATAGCAGCAATCCAGTGAAAGACGAATTATCTATATGGGGATCATACTCTTCCATATTAGCACAGGTCAGAAAGAACAACACCATTCTTGCCTCAAAGTTGTGAGGCTGGTGAACAATGGCCATGTTCGCATATTTTTTCGCCTTTGTGTTCTCTTCAAGTAGAAGCATCAGGTAAGATAAATCGGCGCAAGCTTCAGGAAAATCACCTTGTGAACGCTCGATAGCCAGGCGCAAGTAAGAAGCAGCACTTAGTAAGTCGCTTCTCTTGTCGGCTACTGACTCAGGAGTTAGGTCACGGTTACGTAATGTACGGAATGCATCCTTTATAATCTGTGTTGCCTTCTCGTAATAACCTTGAGGAGCGTCTCCTTGCTCGAGTGAAGCGGCTTCTACACTTTCCCCCCGTTCGTTTCCGCACTTAGGGCAGAAAGCATTCTCTCTCGAGTTGGTGTGGCCGCACTGTTGGCATGTCCAAATACCCTCTTGCACGATTTTGGTGCCCATGGTCTCTTGCTTAATCTCTGCCTCCGCAGGTTCCGAGGGAGCAAATTGGTCTATCTGTTCGGTCCCCACCTCCAATTCCCGAGAAGGTGCCTGTTCATGAGCATCAAATCCATCGGGAATTCTCCCAAGCATCTCGGCGAAAAGGCTCAAAGCCTTCTTGTCAGGAAGAGTACAATCGATGAATCTCCTGCCATTGATATGTATTTTGCTGGAAAGAAAGCCCTTTTTAAAAGATACTGACTTGATAGAGCTCAGTGCCAAGGATTGTGGCGATTCCATCGTTTCATGGGCATAAATCGCTTTGTCGGTCAGTAACACACCCTTCTTGGCGTTTCCGAAAACTGTGTCATCTATCAGAACCAATGGCTCCTCATCTTTCGCAGCACTGGCATATGAGCCTACGGCATTCTTCACCTTCTCTAGTGAAAGATCAGGAGCGAAGAAGATGTGATCATCTTCGATTCTTGAACTGTATTCCCGGACAATGGTATGTACATAGCTGTTCATCGCTTTGCCTCCCTTCCCTCTCCATCATTGAAGTTTAATGGTTGCCGTCTTTTTCTGAGAATGGTGGGGCGAATCTGAAGAGATTATATCATTGGACTGCGGTGGTGTCAAGTCGGAGATAGGCTCCAGCTCACTCCAGGCAATGCAAACTCTGAACCGTATGTCGTGCTGTCCACCACATGTTGAGGTGGAATGAGGGCACAGATTTCGCAGTTGACACGGAGTGGAGCATGGTCAGGGCGATGTTCCGAGACAAGGAATGGGAAGTGCGAGCCGGGATGACAGTGCGGGATGCCCTGAAAGCAAGCCTGAACCCTGAGGCTGTCCTGCCTGTGCGCGAGGGAAAGCTGATTAACAAAGCCGGGATCCTGTCATGTTGCTCCTCAGAGAAAGCTGTTGTTCATTGGCTCCAGTCTGGCTTACCAATAACGGTTGGATAGAAGTAGTCTGCACCTACCCAACCCTCGTCACCGCCAACACGCACTTTATAGAAAACAGCGCCGTCGGATGTTGCCTTGTCGGGAAGTATAGCATCAACACAGCCCTTGACAGACATTCCCACGACCGCTACGATGGAGTTGCTTTCCTGGGAGGCCACGGCAGGCTTGGCCCACAGGGCGACTTCTCCATGCCCATCCCAATCGCAAAGCCATCCCCTCTTAACCTCGCTGACCGCCGTAGGCTGCGGCGACTCCGCCTCTATTATGCTAATAGCATCTACTATGGTTTCCAGCCCCGCTATCTCTTTTGCAGAGGCTTCTGCGTCCGGCCCCGCTGCCATTAGCGTGTCGAGGGATGCTGGCGTCGGCGTCGCTTTCGGAGTAGGGTTGATCATGTCGGCAAGACCAACGTAAAGGCACAGGAACAGAACCTGCACGCCCGTTAAGATGATCATCTTGCGAGACCTCGGTTGTCCCCGGAACCAGTGCACTAATGAACTTATTCGCATCTCACGCTTCTTTTCTGGAATGCCTCGCTTTCGTTCAATCTCGCGTGGTGGTGCGACTGGTTGGCCCGTAGTAATCGGCTCAACGGCTGTCGCCATCCTGCGGCTCAATACCTCGTTAACCTGGACAAGTCTCGTCAAGGCTTCTCGGCTGCAAGGATCCAGATCAAGCGCCTGCTCGAAGTATTCATGAGCCTGGTCGTACCAGCCCTGTTCAAGCGCCATCTGGCCGAAGGTTATGAGTTTGTCCGCGCCAGCATTTTCATTGCTTCCCATTGCCAGAATATCCCCCACAAACAAACAAGCCGCCTCCATTTGCCCAGGAAGCGGCTTTGCGCTATCACGTCCCCAAGACTATCTCCTGGGCCGTTCAGGAGCAGCCGGAACAGCTCTGAATTTTGTGAGCCATCTACATTATAGCAAATTGCACTCAGGTAGTGGGCAAAAATCCCGTGAATTTGGCGTGAATCTTGCGTGAAAGTGATCCGACTGTCCAGTCGCCGAGACGCTTGCTCAGGCGAGTCGGTGCAGTCCGTCACGGGGTGTAAGCGATTCGAATCACCGGGAGTGAATGGGTTGTGCTCTACTTAGCGACGATAGGTAGGTATGTTACCTCTGTGAAGACCGTAAAAGACTTGGTTGCACAGAGAGCTGTAGGAACCTGGTTGAACAGATCGGTGATGTAAAGATTGACCTCGTAGACACCGGTGGGTAGTTTCCCAATATCCACCATGAACTCCCAGGGGGTTATCATATCGGCGCAACCTGTACCGACAGGATAGTCAATCACTGCGTCTACTCTAATCACATGGTTGTCAATCTGATGGGATTGGTAGAAGGGGATGCAAGTGTCATACCAATCGCCGGAAGCAATCACCTGGACGTTATCGTCTTGGGTGGGCAAACTGGGGGCAACGTTGATTTGAACATTATGACCGCAGGCTTGCCTGATTTCTGAACCATAGCCGACGGACAAACTGCCTGAGTAGTTCTTCACAATGATGGGCAGGTAGAGCCTGTATGGGGTTGCCGGCGGCGTGGTCGTTGGTGTAGCCGTGTGAGTGGCGGTCTGTGTAGGGGTTGGAGTAGACGTCGGTTGGACTCCCGCAGTGGCCGAGACGGGACCATGGAACTCGCTGACACCGTCGGCGGCTACGCTCTCTAGCTTGTAGTAATAAGCAGTGCCGTTGATCACATCCTTGTCGGTGTAAGAGTAGTAGGCTCCCGTCACCGAGCCAATCGCCTTGCTGGGAATGAGCGAGTCGTTGAGCCTGGCGTAGTCGCCCGTCTCGCTCGTGTTGCGCCAGAGGTTGAAGCCAACAAGATGTATCTCGCTGGCCGTCTCCCACTCGACTAGAACCTGACCATCACCGCCCGTGGCAGTGAACCAGGCCAGGGTCACCCCTGCCAGGGCATCATTGCCAAGCATGGTCGGTAAGGTGATGAATTGGTGCTTTTCTCTGGCCTCGCTCATACTCGCTATTGCCAACAGTACCAATAGGAGTAGGACTACCATCTGTAGAACTCGTTTTGTCTTCATCTCCCGGTCTCCTTTTAGTAGGAGCCCTCCTCCTTGCTCATCTCTGGCCGCACCACGCTGAAAACCTCGCCTGTACCGCTGAAAGTGTAGTTCTACCGTCCGCGTTGTTCCAAAGCTTGCCTCTCTCAAAGATCGCTGAACATCACACCCTCTGGCCCAGGCGCAAGGATGGTCTGGGCCAACTCACCGAAGTTCTCCCATTTCCGGGTGTCAAAGATGATCTGTGGTACTTTCAAGTAGCGCCAGGTCTGATCCGTCTGTGCCGATATCTTCTGGCACCAGTCCTCAATGCTCTCATCCTTGTGCTGGATGTTCTCGTACTCGCGGCCCTTGGTCTCGATGATCCAGTTGATCGCGCCATCGTGGGTTTTCTGAACGGCCACGAAGTCGGGATGGTAGAAGCCAATGGCGCCGGTGGTCTTCAGGTAGTCCACCTTGAAACGGGTTGCCGAGGCTTCACCGGAACTAGCCAGCGAGGCGAAACGCTCGATGTCGGGCGCGTCATCCAGGAAGCGCGCGAAACGGGTTTCCAGGTCGTTGAAGGTAGCGACCAGGTTGAAGAGAGTCCTTCGACACTCGACGTGCTGCCGACGCCAGGTGAAAGATTTCGTCTGCGACAACTTGAAATCGGGATTCTCGAACTCGATCTCCCGTTCCTGGGTGGTCAGTTGAGCGATTCTGCGGCGGAGGAAAGTCGCAATGCTCTCTTGCAGCATTGGGTCGCGCAGGCGCCGCTTGATGTCCTCGCTTTCCAGGTCTACCTCAACACCGAAGCTGCGCTGCTGGACGTAGCGCTTGACGATGGAATAGAGTTGGGCGAACTGCCCCGTGAGGCCGATAGGCTTGGCGACTGCATGGGTGATGTCGGACAAGAACTCTTGGCTCATCAAGGGGCGTTCGGGGGTGATGACCGCTTGGTGCACGGTGGTGCCAGTGGGGGCAAAGGTCATCTCGATCTCTATGGCCATCTCCTCCGCCAGCACGTCGGCTTTGTAGATGGGTTCCAGGGATAGCGGGTCAAGCTGAGCCGGGTTCTTGTACTCGTGGGTGTACTTGGGCCTGGTGAGGGGGATGGCGATGTCGTAGGCCAGTTTCTCCTGCACCGGATAGATCCACACTGGCGCTGGCGGGGGCGTACTTACGGTATCAATCCCGACACCCTCCTGCTCCAGCTCGCGCACGAAATCCTCAAAAGCATCGGTACCGATCACTTCCAAAGTCTGGCGGCGGTCAGGACTTATCCCCTGCATCAGGCGTAGCCCCCGTCCTACAGCCTGCTCGGGCAGGATGCCCGCCTTAGAAGTGAAAGGACGCAGGCCCAGGACGACGCTAACGTTGCGCACGTCCCATCCCTCTTTGAGCATCATGACGCTGACGATGATCTTGATGTCGTTGGTATCAATGTCGCGGGCAGCAGCGCGGGCCACGTCCAGGTCTTTCTTGGTGATGTTGCCCTTGGTGTCGGTGTGGATGACGAGCACCTCGCTCCTTCTGAGCCTGGTCTGCTTGCGGATGTGTTCCCCGATGCGGTCGGCGTAGACGGTCTTCTCGGCCATAATGAAGAGCACCGGCTTCTGTCCCACGCCTTTGTAGATACGGGTGTGTTCCTTCCACCGGTCCAGGGCGACGACGATCCAGTCGTGGTAGGCTTCGACGACATTGTGTTGGGTCACTCCGTCCGGGGCTTTCTTGTCCACCTGATGCACGATGAGGGGAGCCTTGACAATCTGGTCTTCAATAGCCTGGGCCAGAGGATAGTCCACGATGATCCAGGGGTAGTAGGTGCCGACCTGGGTCTTGGGCGTAGCTGAGAAGTCGAGCCAGAGGGTCAGGCCGTGCCCCGCTTTGATCTTGAGGTTGTCGTGTAACGCCAACAAGGTCTTGTTCCAGGCCAGGTCGTCGTCGTGGACGTGGTGGGCCTCGTCGTTGAGCACCATCAGGTTGGGCAAGCTCTTGATGCGCTCCAACATCGAAGGCTGGTAGGCAGCCAGGTCTTGCTTCGGTGGGCGGCCCAGGATGGCGTCCAAAGCGTGGCTTGGTGTCCAGTCGTCTTCCCTGGACTCGTAGATTTGCTGGATGTTGACCAGGAACAGGTTGCCCCGAGGAGCGGGCTGGGCGCTCTCGCCGCGTAGTATCGCTTTCATGTCCCACTGCGCTTGCCACTCAGGGGGAATGAGGGGCAGGGCGTGGAAGATCTTGTTGCTGGCGAAGTCTTTCTCCAACCGCTCGAAGACGATGACGTTGGGAGCGACGATGAGGAAGTTGTCGGCCTGTTGGGAGCCCGGCACGAGTCTGCGGTGGAAGTAGGACCAGACCATGGCCATGGCCATGACTACGGTTTTGCCGGAGCCGGTAGCCATCTTGAAGGCATAACGGGGCAGGTTCTTCTCGGGTAGGTCTTGGACGGCATCCTGCTGCACCTCAGAGACGTAGCGGCGCAGCCGGCGGTTGCCATCCATGTCGGTCTCGATGTGAAAGGGCATCTCCAACATGCCGTGTTTCGGTATGTCACCGAATTCCGCGATGACAGACTCGAGATCCTGGAAGCCTCGCACCTCGGCCAGGTAGATCAAGGTCTCCAGCGATTCGCGCTGCGCCCACCAGTAGCGGAAGACGCTGCCATCTTTCAACAGATGGTCCTGGTCGAACCAGAACTGCATGAGCCGCTTGCTTACGTCCGACGCGCCCGGGTAGCCCCCATCCCGCCATTTGTCCACCGCCGCCCGCAGTTTGTTCACCAGGAACATATCGCTGGGGCGTCGCCCCTGGCGGACGGCATAGTCTCCAGCCCCCAGCTTCTCCAGATACTGGTCGGGCCGGGTGTGGGGCGTGCGGCCGGGGACCTCAGGCAGGGCCCGATCGTAGGAAATGACAGTAGTCATGGTCTGTTCCCTCCTCACTCGGTCTCAAGCATGCGGGCAGCGCGATAGGCCACGTTGGGGTCGTTGGGCGGGCCGGTCAGTTGCAGTCGTCCCTCTCGTACCAGCGGCGAGAGATACGAGTTACGCACGTAGTTGACATTGCGGTTGATGATTTCGGCCAGTTCACGGGCTGTTCGAGGGCGCTCAGCACACAGGGTGACAAGCAGAGACGTTACCTGATCACGCGAAAGCCGCTTGCGTGCACGTGATAGTCTGAGGAGTTCTGTCGTACTCTGAGGAGTAACCTGAGGAGTTCCCTCCATCTCCCCAGCCAACGTGTAATAGACACCCGGCCCCCGACGCTGGTCCGACCGCTTCAGCAGTCCTATGCCCTCCAGACGGGTCAGAGCGCGGCTGGCGGTCAGGGTGTCGGTGTGGTTGAGGCTGCGGTAGGCAGCATTGTCCACCCGACCGGTCTTGTGGACGTAGGCTAGCGCCTTTTGGTCCTCCGCGCTCAGCGCCAGATCACTGAACTGCTCCAGCCAGGCCAGGTCTGATTGATCCATGAAGTGGTGCTGTAGGAATCTCCTCATGAATCTCATCAAGCTTGAGGTAATCTCATCAAGTAGCGGCGTAACGAGTGCTACGTCCCTGGCCCAAGCGAGTTGCCTGTCCCACCTCCACGAGCTTGCCCAGGTCTCGCGTGGCCGTCGCGACAGAGACACCAAATTGTTGGGAGTACTCCCGGTTTGTGAATGTATGCCCCTCCTTCACGATCAGCCTCGTCAATCATCTCTGGCAACGTACCGGTGCAGTCGAGTCGGTCAATGAAGTTGAGGGGAGACGTCCCCTGAAAGCGGGCCAGTCGCACCACGCTCTGGGGGACGAACTGTTGAGGGGCGCGACCTGCATGGCGGTGGCTAACAGGGGCTGGGAAGCGTCTTGGACTTCGGTAGGCTGCGACCTCTCGGCTATAAGTACACGCCTGACTTAACCATAGCCAATAGATACTTGTGCGTATTCAGGATCAAGCTTGTGTAGCTCGTCCCGCACCCGCTGGCGAAGCTCCACCGCTGGCTTGACGCAGAATTCCTTGAACTGTTCTTCCGTTGGCTTCATGTCCGGAAAAAGGAGTTTGAGGAAACCCGTACCAAGCCGGGTAATGGCTTTGCGGTCGCGGAGATCATCACAGTCCACGAGACGCATGTTTTGCGAAACATACTCACCATATTGGGCCTCACGCCGCAACACGTGCAGGATTTCGGAGAAGAAATCGCCCTTGAAACCCATGGAGTGGGACGGTGTGTCCTTGGTGACACGCTCCATCTCCCATCCCGCAATCAACCCGTGGATGCGGTCAATGAAAGCGGTCTCCTGCAAGAAGTTGGGAATCTCGCGAAATAGCCCATCCTCATCGTATAGAGGCTGATAATCGGCATCAAGGCTGAGATTGCCCAGCATTACGAAGCCGGCTTCCGACGTGCCCATAGTGCTGCCTCGGCTATAGCGACCGGATTCGAGGTAGACCTTGAGACCAGCGATCAACTCGCCGGCACTGTCGCCACGGATGCTCTGCACCTCGTCCAACACGATGCCGTCGTAGCGAGTGATGAGACCGGGGGTATGGGTCGCCAGGTTGTGGAACAGGACGGCGGGGGTGATCTTACCGCCAGCTACCACCCGGGCATAGCGGGATAGGTTGTCGTAGACGAATGACTTACCAGTACCCTTGGGGGCTAACTCGACGATGTTGACACGAGGCTCGACCAGGGGAACGATACGGGTGATGAGGATCATCTTCTGCGACTCGGTCAGCGCGCGGGGGTTAAAGGCAATGCTGGAGACCATCAGGTCCAGCCACTCATCAAGGGTGAAATGATGGCGGCAAGCTCTGAAGTACTCCAGGTCCACGCTGCTGACCTGGAAGGGGCGGAACTCACGCATCCATACCCGGCCGCGCTCACGTGCGCTCTCCGGCGGCACGTAGAACAGGTCGCCGATGCCCCACACGCCACTGGTGACCAGGAGTTCATTGTCATCCACGATCTGGCCACTGACCTGCGCATCGCTGATGTCCAGCAGCGGGATGTGCAATAGCCGATCCCCTGTCTTCAGGTTGATGGCCACGCTGTAGTCGTCCAGCAGGCGCACTGTCTCCATCTTCAGCAGACGGTTCTTGATCTCATCCTTCTGTCCTTTAGTGGGCAGGTACTTGCCTAAAAAGGCGGCGATCTTCTCCCGGCTGGCTTCGGTCAGTTCGCCTTGTTCAGCATAGGCCGAAAGAATCCACTCGCCGACGTACGTGGGAATGGCTCGTGCACCGAAGCCAGCTTTGTGGATCAGATGCTTGTTGATGATCACCTCGCCGTAGTAGTCCAAAGCCTTCTGTTCAAAACTCTCCATCGCTCTCCTCACCAGGCAGTTATAGTTCGTCCAGGTCGAAGGTCGTAGTCACTATCCGTTTCATCTTGACAGGCAGGTTCTCAACCTGACTGTATGGCTGGCCCAGGAACTTGTGGCCGATCCGTACCTGCAGGGCTGTCGTCTCTTCAGTGATGCGGCGGAAGCGCGCCTCTACCTGCACTTCGGTCTGGCTTAAAGCGTCCAGGTCGCCCACCACAGTCGAGGCTGCCTCAATGTTGGAATTAAGCACCTCGACGTGCACTTCCTGGCAGGCGTACTGGTTGGGGTTGACCAATTCCAACCGGATGAGCGATTTGACGCCGTAGCGGAACTCGTCGGCCAGCAAGCGGACCATCAGGGGCTTAGGTTTGACGGCCACCGGAGCAAAGACGGTCAGCGGCACGATGGTCTCTTCCGGCGATAGACCGCCGTGGACGTAGATGCCTTCGCCCGGATCGGTGAAGCGATAAGTGCTGCGGGCAGCCAGATAGTTGGTCGGCAACCCAAATCGCTCCTTTTCGAAGATATAGCACTCGAAGCGTACGTTGTCTGGCAGAGCTTTCAGTTCCGCGTCACTGATGGTTACGTAGCGGTGGTGCTTATCCGTAACCCTGGTGGCGTAGAACCGGCGGTCAATGGGGTTTGGTGCTTCGGCAGAGATACGGGTCGAGCCATGGTCTGAGATGACGATCACCGCCAGATCGCGCTCGGCGCCGATCCGTTCGGCGAACGTCCTGATGTCCTCAGCGAGCGTTCGGAGCCGCTGGCGGACGGCCGCGCTGTAAGGTACACCAGTTTGCCGCTCGTCCTCGTGCAGGGCTCTATCCACCGGCAGGTAGTTCAGAAAGTAGACGTCGTGCTCACGCCGTCTGACTGACCGTAATGCGATGACATCGGGCAAGTAGCAAATCTGCCGTTTACCCAGGGCTGGCTCCCAGGCCTCGATAGTTGGTTTCTCGTAGGCAGTACCGGGAAAGGGTTCCGGCTGACCAATGAACAGGCACTTCTTGCTCACCTCGGTGCAAGAGGGGAGCATCGCCAGGTGAGGAATGGACTGCTCGACAAAGAATCCCTGAGCCTGGAGATAACGGGCCAAATCGGGGAGGAATTTGTAGTTCAGATTGTCCGCCACAACGACCAGCACCGGGGCGGAACCAGTCAGCCGGTCATGCAGGGCTAACAACCCCTGGTAGACCATGCGGGGGTATGTCAGCCGCAATGCCGGGTATTGGGTGTAGAGCCATTCGGCGTAAGCATCGGCCTGGGTAGCGATCTCTTTATCGTGCTGGCCAATCTCCTCCAGCCAGAAGCGGTAGGGCAGGTAATGCTCCACAGCCCAGTCCAGCCACTCGTCGGCGGTCCAGGCGCCGTCGGGGTCGGGCTGAGGTGGTCGCGGAGGGGTGACCAGCAGGTCCAGGTCGGCTAGTTCCTGTTCCAGGCGGTCGTGGATGGGCGTGAACTTCCTCCGCACGTGGCGAACCAAGTCAGCGTCCAGCACAACGGTGCCGGATTTGAGAAGTGCCTGGACTGCCTCAAACTCGGCTACCAGGTGACCGCTGACCTGATCGAGCATCGCCAGCAGCGCCTCTGACGGTGACAAAGCCTGAACCAGCGTGTTTAGATGAACCCGGATCTGGTCAACCACGTCGGCCACGTCAGCCTCGCGGACCGGTAGCCCACTGAAGTCCAGGTTCAGCGCGGCCAGATAGTCGTACTCCACGCCCAGGATACGCTTGCCAACCTGGGGCGGGTAGCCGGCCAGGACCTTCACCTGGGCCAGTTTGTGGGCCAGGGCGGCTGGATCGCGTTGCAACGCCTCGACGACAAGCCGTTCGCCTGGAGACGCCGCTGCCTCGGCCCAGGCCTGAAGCCGCCGGGCCAAGACCTCTTTGACCAGTGGTCGCTGAGCGGCCTTGGCCCACCGCTCTAGCTCGAAACTGTTGAGTAGATCGGCCAGGTAGGTCACGGGCAGGCGGTCGTAAGCCAAGAAGGGGCTGTAGAAGGTTTCCAGGACAACGTCTTCGAAATGTTGGCCGGATTGGGCCTGCAGGGGCACGTCCAGCAACCCGGAGCGGGCGAGAGCCACATCGGTGACCCAGTCGGGAATCTCCACGCCCCACAGTTCGGCCAGCCGGCCCCGATGGGAGATGGTCACGGCCCTGACAAGCTTCGGGCCGTACTTCTCCTGGGCCGCCTGCAGCCAGGCCGCACAGGTCTGATGGCGGACGACGACCGTCAGCGGTTGGCCCGCGTGGATGGCCTCGGCAATCCGGGCGTAGGCAGGGGCGTAGTCGGGGATGTCCTCGACCAGGACGTGGTTGCGGGAAGGTTCGAGGATGCGTGCGCCGTCGAGGTAGACTTGAACAAGGCTCATTGCTTTGGTCGCTCCAGTTCCAGACATACGCACAGTAGAAAGTAGACAGTGCGATTCTTCGCCGCCTGATCGCCAGGGCTGGGGCCGAAGAGGTCCAGGTCTTGCTGTATGCGCTCGAGCTCAGTGCGTTTGAGATCGACGTCGTTGCGCTTGGCGGCCCATTCAGGCTGTGCTGTCAAGTATTCACTTAGTGCCTTAGCTCCAGCAATGGGGTCACGGACGATTTGCTCTCGTATGGCGACGATATCTACCACTGCTGGTGTAGGCCCGATTCCCTTCCCACCCCGGTCGAGGGCAATGGGGAAGTTCAAGTCCAGGTCCTTGACCTTAAGAATGGGTGTCTGTTTAGGCTCGTCGGCCTGCACCGCCTCGTTGACGTAGTGGAAAACGTCCAGCACGTGGA
>JACKQG010005078.1_pt1 | contig 14785 bp, 7 predicted proteins | sample 8237621 | NCBI WGS metagenome assembly JACKQG01 (sample SAMN15677084, study PRJNA649215) | marine metagenome | biome: marine; feature: Black Sea; material: saline water; isolation source: suspended particulate matter (SPM) from the Black Sea western gyre | collected 2013-06-09/2013-06-10 | depth... | reverse complement strand
CCAATGGATTTATCAATCATTCGATCTAAAGCCGCAATAGCCTTTGTGAGATATTCTTCCGCTCCTCTGTGATGTCCCAGCACAATTAATTCTCTGGCGTGATAAGCATTTATTTCTGCCTCAAAAAGGAAGATACCTTGCTCCAGATTATAATCCAATACATTTTTCTGCTCCTTTTGTATTTTTTCTCTCTGTTTTTCCTGGTGAATTATCTGTTCTTCGATGGTTAAACTGGTTGGCCGCACAAATTTTGTCTCTACCTCTACTAAAATATCATCTGCTTCTTGAAGTTGTTTCTTTGTTGGGACAAGAGCAGACAGAAACCGCATAATAAAATCATTTCCCAGGAGAATCGGAATTTCAAAAAGCTGTGAAACATTCGTGATCTTTCCCATATCTTGTTTGTCGCGGTACTCGATAATCGCTTGAACCATTTCTCCGGATAAACCATACCCGGCTTCATACCGGGAAGAAAGTGTTGAGGTATTAATCTGTCCATCAATTATCTGGTTGTTTTTCCACTCATTAATACTATCAAGAAGATCAAGACAGGCTTTAATCATTCCGTTCCGTATGGATGGAGGAGATTCTCTAAAGACCGTTACCAGTAGATAGCTCATCCAGATATCACCCTGTCCTTTATCTAATTCCTTTTCGTATTCACTGATTATTTTTGTTTTCCGCAGTTTTACAAATACCTCATAGGCTTTTTTTAACCTGAACTGTAACCTTAATCTTTCCTTCTTCGGGAACTCTTTTCTCTGCCACATCCCCACTATCTCATCATGATAATTATGGATCGTCTCCCAGAGATTAAGTTCGTTGTATCTTTCCATCAACCCGACCTCATTGCCGCTATATTTATACGCTTCCTTCCAGAATGTAAAGGATTCCGGGATATAATTGCGGGCTTTCTCTTTTCCATCGACTCCCTTTATCCACAGATCTTCAGCTTTTTGAATGACCATGTCCATTTTATCAAGAGCGATTCTTCTGAGAAAACGGCGTATGTGTAGAGAATCATCATGATCATTACAGTCCAATGCTTTTTCAAAAAACTCTGCAGCTCTTTTATTAGCAGATTCTGGATCTCCCATACCAAACGCTTCTAATCCTTTGATATATAACTGTACTGTTTTTATTTTTCGCTGGAATCCTTTTGAACGGTTTTCTGCTGAATACTTTAACGCCTCCTGAATGGTTTCCCCTGCCTTCCTCCATTTTCCAAATTCAGCATAAGCCAGACCCAAGTGATAAAGATCATCCGCATTCCTGCCATCTTGTCCGGGCATCAGAATCTTTGACAGATAATAAGAGACACTTGTCTCAAACTCTAACTCCAGATTAATGATCCCTTTCTCTGAAGGACCGAGCCACAGCACATTCACAAGGGTCTTGCCAGTCTCCTCATCTGTCCGTACGCCTTGAATTCCTCCTCCCAGGCAGGGATTCTCCCTGATTATCCCTATGGCCATAACGCTTTCACTGAGATCACCTTTGAACAAGTCCAGGTGAGTGTAGATTTTATTTCTACCGGTAACTGTATCGATCAGATCAAGGTTAAATCGTTTCGCGTTACTCTGCTCGCGTGGAGAAAAATTATTAACATTTTCAAAATGAGTTCTCGCCTCACCCTGATAAAGATACTCTGTCGCGATGGGGATGCTGGCGAAATTACCCCCATATTTTGCTACAAGCCAGGCGCCGTTTAGGACTCCCGGCATCCTTCCGGAACCAATCAACAGATCAATATCCCCGAGAGCTATCTCCAAACCCTGCGACCAATCATCATATAATACCCATTCAATATTTCCTTCAGTAAGTCTGCCTGAACCTTCTTTAAGTTTTCTGCCAATTTTGAAAAAATCCTTTTTCCCTACATCAAAACTATTAATCTTGAATGCATTATAAAGATCTTCATGCCGTTCCCTCCAGAGAACCGAAATCTTCACGTTCCACCGTGTTTTCCCGTTTTCTCTTCCTTTAGTATCGATTGCTTCACCAAGTAATTTCACCATGAGATTAATATCCAGAGTGTTTCTCATCGATTCAAGAGAGCTTGCAAAGATTTTCTCTAAATCAACAGTTTTATATTCTTCACTGACAACGATCTTAAACATATAATCATCCGGAAGGTCAGGAAAGGCATATGGATGCCCTTCCTTTACAGCCCCGAAAAGCAAAGAGATAAGCGTCCGCACCTTTTCAGGATGAACTATACCCTGTTCCGATTCTAAAATATTTAAGACCAGATCAACTTCACACCCCTCAAAACAATATCCAAGAGTTTCTCCATGAATCAGGGAGGGGTTTTCAACTGAACTAATGCCCTTACGTTCACATTCAGTACATTTGACTACGACAAACACATCCCGGGTATTTATCAATTCCCGTAGCCACCATGTCTGCATACCACGATATCGTAATAAATTTATAGGATTCCCATTCGTAATAATATATTTGCCTGCATGGGCAGATATTCTACCTGCCATTATGCCTGCCCCCACCACAAGCTCTTCCAATGTACCGTTTAGATTCACCATTATTTCACCGGAAGCAATTTTTCCCTGTCGATTCCCACTCATAAGACGATTGATATCTTTAACGTTAAGTCCATGAACATGGGGATCCCGTTTTGGTTCAAAAGAGGTCTCTATTGCCTCTTTTAGACTGAGTATTTTCGGGTTATGGACTTTAATAATGGAGTTCATATTACTATTTATCATCTCTTTGAATTCCAGTGTTTACTCTTTTTCTACCCTAACGCTTTTCATGAAAATATTCATTTGCCGGCAATATAGTCAAAGTTAAGCACTTTTTGCATCATTTGTTTTAAACTCTTTCAAAAGCCGCAGAAACAGTAAAGGAGTAAGACTCATGGCAGAAGAAATAATTACCATCCAGACAAAACCATCTCCCGGTGCTTGATACACAACTTCCCCGTTGATATATTTTACAACACCAAAAAAATCAAAAATCTTCCCGCCTACCCACGCACCAGCCATTGAACCAATATTGCATAAACTCATCATAACCGCAAATACAGTACCTTCAATCCCTTTCGGGCACGCTCGCACGGCTACTCTCATTGAACAGACAAACCCAATCATAGAGACGAAAGCTCCAATTATAAAAATGAAAAGCAGTAAAGGATAGAAATAAACAGTCCAGACATATGTCAAATTGATTCCCGCTCCGATAAGAAGTGATAACTTCAGTATTCTTCTTATATCCCCTTCTCGCATATATTCCCGGTAATAGCGTAATCCCAGAAATCCACCAAAAGCGCCAACCGCACTTATTATCCCTCGCATAAAAGGGGAATAACCAAGTATCTTTCCCATAAAATACTGCAAAGCGCCGGGGCTGAATACAGGAGCCATATTCAAGATGAACAAAAAAATGGCTGCGGCAATCAAAAACTTGACAGAACCTTCATACGATGATCTCTTGAATAGTTTACCCCAGTCTTTTGTGAAATGAACATTTTTATCCTCTTCTTTCAAAGATCTGAAAGCGACAATACAGAGAGTCAGAGGAGCAAGTGACATCACTACAAAAGTAATTTTTTCTCCAAAGAAATTTATCAGAATCCCTCCTCCTATACCGCTTAGAAATGCGCCAAAACTCCTCGTCTCCCACATTATTGCCTGTATCATTCCCTCTTCTCGGGCATCTACTTTACACATATCAACACCATGCGCGTCGCATGCGACATCGGTAAAACCAAATCCAAAATTCAGGCAAAACGCGGCAAATACAAACATCCAATAAGATTTCACAACACTGCCTATGGCAATAGAGCTTAAAAAAACAATAAAACTGCAGATGATAATATACGGTATCCTGCGCCGTCCGGATATCGGAATATGATCGGAACTAAACCACTCTGGACTGAAAGTCCAGAGGTTCAAACGCACGGACTAAAAGTCCTATTATTCCGGTAGAAAATCTACTGTAAAACTAAAAACGATATAGTTTCCATGTCCGTTCTTAGTTAGTTTATTGTCAACAATTTTTTTATAAAGCAGCTGAAAGCCTTGCACTGAAAGTGCATAGTTTTAAACTAGCGTGCTGATACAATAAAACCCCAGAATGGTTTTATAAACCAGGGAAACTGCATCAATATCGTCATTGACACAAGTTCACCCATCGTTAAATTAAATTGTCTTTGCAGATAGATTGGAAAAGCGATACCTGTTATTCCAAACACAAGTCCCTGGGCAAAGTAAGAAGCGGAAAAAATCCTGTATCGTGCTGCAAATAGCTTTTTTGTAGAATGCCATCCCAGAAAATCTTTAAGAACAGTAAATAATTTTATCATACGTGTATGCCAGTCTGTTTAATCACGAGTTTAGTAATGAAAACGGATGTAAATCAAAAAAAGAAATGCAAGGCTATCGCCATGAAAAAACTTAGTCAAGAAGAATAAGAGAAAAAACCTTCATCTGATTTCGAATTGCCAGCTTGAATCGTTCTGTTATAATTATATTTTTTTTAGATTACATAGATTTTTTTGTAAGGAGACGATTTAATTGCCTGATGTGCAAGTTGTATTGGTCATTACAGTGGTTGTTGCTGCAATGGCTCTCTTTATAACTGAAAAATTACGGGTTGACTTAATAGCCCTCTGTGTGTTGCTTGCTTTAATCGTGCTGGGATTACTAGATCCTGATCAGGCGTTGTACGGTTTTGCTAATCAGGCAACCGCCACTATAGTTGCCATGTTTGTCTTGAGCGCGGGACTGGAGCGTGCAGGCCTGGTCGGATGGCTTGCGCGCCGATTGGACAGGCTGGCTGGGAAAACCGAACCACGACTTATCATTGTTATCTGCATTGCTATCGCCTTCTTATCGGCATTCATGATCAATACTGCCGCTGTCGCGGTATTTATCCCCATTGCAATCGTACTCGCGAAAACACGGAAGATTTCTGCGTCCAGGGTGTTGATACCTCTGTCATTTGCAAGCCAGTTCGGAGGAGTATGTACCTTGATCGGTACCTCTACCAATATCCTCGTTAACTCAATCGCGATTGACAAAGACATGAAAGCTTTCACCTTTTTTGAGTTCGCACCATTGGGTCTTGCTATGACGGTTGTTGGCATAGCCTATCTAATATTAGCTCGCTGGCTTCTCCCAAAGCGTAAGGGTGGGGAGCAGCAGGTGGACAGGTATCATCTTGCCGATTATCTTGCAGAACTGCAGGTAACGAAGAAATCTTTGCTGATTGGTACAACATGGATGAAGAGCAAGCTGAAACAGAATGAAAAAGTAAATCTTATTAAGTTCATACGAAATGACAAGGCAACAACGAAACCCCCAAAGACCAAGATTAGAGAAGGTGATATTCTTCTGCTTCATGGAAATATGAATACACTGATCGCCATGCAGGATAAATATCGATTACGTTTACATGCTAAAGCAGAGATGGATGACAAGAAGATCAGTTCTGATGAAATTAAGCTGGTTGAAGTTCTTATTCCACCACGGTCAAGATTGGTAGGCCAAACATTACAAACATTTGAATTCTTCCGCCGTTTCGGCTGCATTGCCTTTGCGGTACAACGTCGGGGAAAGACTATACGAGACCGTGTGGCAGAAATAAGCCTCAATGATGGAGACACACTGCTCCTGGAAGCAGACAAAGAAGTTGTATCCAGGCTCCTGAAATCCCATGATCTTATAGTAACCAACGAAGTAACGGAGCTATATGTGCGAAAAGATAAGGCAATCGTTGCGTTGCTCATGTTTCTTGCCGTAGTGACCCTAACCGTTTTACATATTATCCCGATCCTGGTTGCGGCATTAATAGGGGCAGTTGGCATGGTCTTGGGCCGCTGTCTTACTATTGAGGAAGCTTACGAAGCTATCGACTGGAAAGTTATTTTTCTTCTTGGAGGTATATTGCCATTGGGACTTGCTATGGAGCAAAGTGGCGCTGCTCTCTGGATGACGAATACGTTCTTGAGTCCTTTTCTAGATCTAGGGCCTCTTGTGGTCCTGGCTATCATATATCTAATAACAGCAATACTTACAGAGGCTATGTCGAATAACGCTGCTGCAATAATACTTGTGCCTATAGGCATGTCAGTCGCGGCAGCCATGAACGTGGATGCAAGACCGTTTCTGGTGGCGATAACCTTTGCCGCTTCTACCAGTTTTGCAACACCGATAGGTTATCAGACAAATACGATGATTTATTCTCCCGGAGGATACCGATTTACAGACTTTACACGTATCGGCGCTCCGCTTAACCTGATATTCTGGGGATTGGCGGTACTGCTCATACCATTGCTATGGCCATTCTGAAAGTTTGACTGCTTTTATATCTTAATGAAAGGAAAGGCCGGACCATAAGTTGTGGTGACGAAATATTCCGGCACATGGAAAATTGATTCAACTCTTTCTTAAATATTTGTTACAATTCGATTTTAATACGGTTAAGTTGATTAACATAAACACAGAATTAATTTAATAAATAGTTTGTCATGAAAAAAACAGAAAAAGATAAATTGAAAAACCTTTTGGAACAGAGATTTGGCATTCTTACGCCAGATAACATACCATTGCAACGGATGAGCGAAAGGAAAAAAAGGGAATGGTTAGAAAGGGGAGATCGTGTGACCTACCTCTGGCCACAGGACTTCTTAACGGCAAAGGAGACAAAGAAACCTTTTGTGTTAGATCCGGATCTTATTCAATTAGTAACAGACACTATTCTACAAGAGGAGTTGAGAATCTATTTTGGGATGTTAAGTTATCATGGACGCGGAAACGCCGCTCTCTATACAGGACTCAATGTCTTTGAGTCACTTGAGCCATACCGAGAGATGTGGAAACTCATGTTCTTCCTCGGCTATCAGGGCAATCGAGAAACATCCCTCTGCAAGAGATTAAAAGAGAAGGGAATAGATGTTTTTTATAATGACCATGTACAACTGGAGGATAAGGATGGAAATATCATCGTTGCTTACAACGAACCTGGAAAGGCAGCAAATTGTGTTAAATCACTTAAGATGATCCAAGACGAGGCAAACAAACACAGGTGGAACTCAAAAAAAACGTTTGTGGTATTTGTGGATGACGATTACGTTATGCAGGAGTCCATAACATATCTTATGATGATAATATCATGGGTTTTAAGTTTTGTTTCGCCTCAAGAATCAAAGGGAAAAGACTTGCAGAGGTTAATTGAGAAGTGTCAAAAGGTAGGTTTTGTAAAAAATGGAAGCTCACGCTTGCAATTCTCACGCCAGGTTACACGTGAGATTATCTATGGAGAAAAGCCTGTAATGAGCTATAGAGACTTCCTGATTGAACTTCTCAAGCGGGAGATAAGAGAACTCGGAGAACGTTTCGAACGTGAAGAAAAAAAGAGCACGGTCGAAAAGATGATTAAAGGGCTAAGCCAGATGAAAACCGCTATCAGACAACTGGAGAAAGTGCCGGCTGACGCTATCATGACACCGGATAACTTTTCTTCCGTCCTTTCGATGTATGATAAAAGAACGCAAAGAAGTTGTAAAATGATCAAAGAATTACTACAAAGAAAAGTAAGATTAGGAGGCAGGGTGACAAGTTTACTAACCACTCTTTTTCTCCGTTATTCAGAAGAGACCCTCCATCTATGGCTCAGTGCGTTTACGTACATGCTCCATGGAGATCAGGGGATGTCTCTCTATAGCTGGCTGCGCATGTTAATTGGACGTGGGTATGCCATAGAGATTTCACTTCTGGTACAAGTGCTCCTTGATAGGCAGTTTCAGGATTACAAGGTTATTAATATTAATTCAAATCCCCATATCCATCAATCTCAACAAGATATGAATGTGGATCGAATGCGGGATACTATTCTCTCTTCGTTAGATCTTTTTCGGCTGCTGTATGGAGAAATCAAGTCTTATGATTTCTTGCAGCGTTACGATATGAGTTATACCAGTCGGAGACGGATAATTCGGCACCCGGACGGTAAGGTCAGTTTTGATGATCAATTACTTCAATTAGAAAAAGACCACCTCATCCCGCCTTTAAAAGATCTGTTACTGGTTGAGAAAGCGCTCAAGGAATGAAACAAGTGTTTAACTGGGAAATTTAACTATAGTATTTCCAGACTACTATGAATAAATTCAAATGATCTGATACTTCTTTTTAAGAAGAAGCACAATTATTGAGATAAGAGCACTACTTGGTATTACACAACAATCCAATCAGTGCTCTATCAGTACTAATTTCCTGGATATCAAAGAAAGCCAATTGAATATGCAAGCTCATTCCATTATAAGTGTTCTCTTTTATCTTGCACAAAACATAGACATTCCGGAAGAACACAAAAAAGCCGGACTGATTACTGTTACGAAAATGCAAAATGGAGAAGAATTCAATTGGAGTGAAACTCCCGGTGGTATGCTGTTCAAGGTAAGATCCAGTAAAACGAAACCGGATAATGCCTTTGTGACTGTTCCTTATCGAGGAACATGGTTTTACACCGCGGACAATGACCTGGATTCAAAATCAACTTTTGTACTTCTCAAGCAACTATTCAATTTGCAATCCGGCCAGAGAAGATATATAGGTCCATCTCTTACCTTGCCGGTAGGTGATTAAGTAAGTAAATATTACTATTTTTTAATGTAAAATACAGATAATAACTGGCGCTCTGGTTAGCAAGCATACTATCTACAGAGAAATCGGTACAGGGTTTGTACCCCAGATCTCCTGGGCATATTCTGCGATTGTTCGATCACTGGAAAATTTTCCCATATGGGCAACATTGAGGATGGATTTCCGTGTCCATTCCCCCTTGTCCACATACTCCCGGTTTACCTGCTCCTGACACTGAAGGTATAATGAGAAATCGGCAAGGAGCATATACTGGTCACCATGGAGAAGCGAATTAACTATGGGATTAAAGAGTGATGGCTCTGATGGAGAGAAAAAGCCGTCCGCGATCATATCTACTGCCATCTTGAGCTCTCTGTTGCGGTGATAGTAGTCAGATGGATTATAACCGCTGTTTTTCCGAGTTTCAATCTCCGAAGCCGTAAGGCCGAAGATGAAAATGTTTTTCTTGTCAACCTCGTTCATAATCTCAATGTTGGCGCCATCCAGTGTGCCAATTGTCAGTGCCCCGTTCAAGGCAAACTTCATATTGCTGGTCCCGGATGCCTCTGTCCCAGCTGTGGAAATCTGTTCAGAAAGGTCTGCGGCTGGAATAATAAGCTCTGCTAATGAAACAGAGTAGTTTGCCAGGAATACCACCTTGAGTCTGTCCGCAATGTCATGATCACTATTTACCACTGCCGCAACTGAATTGACCAGTTTAATGATCAGCTTTGCCATGGCATACCCGGGTGCTGCCTTCCCTGCAAAGATTATCGTACGGGGGGCAAACGTGGCCTTCGGATCCTGCTTTATTCTGTTATACATCGTAATAACATGCAGGACGTTGAGTAACTGACGTTTATATTCGTGAAAACGCTTAATCTGACAATCAAAGATTGAATCTGTCCGCACTCTGAGACCATTTGACTTTTCTATGTAGCCTGCCAGCCTCCTCTTATTCTCCGCCTTTATCTCCCTCCATGCCGCACGGAAGTCTTCCTGCTCGGCAAACGGCACAAGGCGACTCAACATGTTTAAATTCTTCAGCCATCCATCTCCTATATTACGTGAGATCAATGCGGAAAGCCCCGGGTTACATTGCTTTAGCCACCTGCGAGGTGTAATGCCGTTGGTCTTGTTATTGAATCTTTCCGGAAATAATTCATAGAAATCCTTCAGTACCTTTGTCTTGAGAAGCTCTGTGTGCAAAGCGGATACTCCGTTGACTGAGTGGCTGCCCACAATCGCCAGATGTGCCATGCGTAATCTTTTATCTTCTCCTTCTTCAATCAGTGATACACGAAGTAATCTATCATTATCTCCCGGGTATTGACGTGCAACCTCCTTCACGAAGCGGCGATTGATCTCATAAACGATCTGCAGGTGTCTCGGTAACATATATGCCAGGATGTCTAAAGGCCACTTTTCCAGCGCTTCTGACATAATAGTATGGTTGGTATAACCAAAAGTATTTGTTGTAATCTCCCATGCATCATCCCAGGAAACACATTCAATATCGACCAGTATGCGCATCAGCTCCGGGATGGCAATGGCGGGATGGGTATCGTTTAATTGTATGGCAACCTTATCAGGGAAACGGTCAAAAGTTTGATAGGTCTTTTTATATCTGCGAATAATATCCTGTAATGTTGCCGATACAAAGAAATATTCCTGTTTAAGGCGCAGCTTCTTTCCCACATAAACATTGTCGTTAGGATAAAGGATCTTGGAAATGGTCTCGCTTCGCTGCTTATCATCGACCGCCTTGACATAGTTTCCTCTGTTGAAATCGCCCAGGTCGAACTCTCTGGTTGATTTTACCGCCCAGAGACGTAGATTGTTCACAGTATTATTGGCATAGCCGGAGATGGGCATGTCGTATGCCATAGCCATAACACCCGCAGTGTCAATCCATTCTGTCTTCAAAATATTATGTTTATCTCTGTATTGCTGTACGCGTCCGCCAAACTTCACCGGATACAGATATTCGGGGCGCGCTATTTCCCAGGGAGTTTCATCGCGTAACCAATTATCGGGTGTTTCTACCTGATAGCCATTTACTATTTTCTGATAAAATATTCCATATTCGTAGCGAATCCCGTATCCATATGCGGGTAGTTCACCGGTTGCCATGGAATCCAGAAAACAGGCGGCAAGTCTTCCTAACCCTCCGTTGCCGAGTCCCGCATCGCATTCCATTTCGCAGAGCTTTTCCAATTCTAATCCAAACTCACGCATTGCGCGATGGCATTCTTCAAGCATGTTGAGGTTGATCATGTTGTTGCTGAGGACCCTTCCCAGTAGATATTCCATGGACAGATAATAGACCCGCTTGGCATCATTGTCGTAATACGCCTGCTGGGTCGCAACCCACCGTTTCACCAGGCGATCTCGTACCGTATAGGCCAGACTTTTATAAAGGTCCAGTTGTGTTGCTGAATAGGAATCCTTCACCAATGTACTCTCCAGATGCCGTGCAAACGATCTTTTTAACGACGCTACGTCCGTGCAGGTATCCTTCGTCAAAGCACTTTCCAGTTGCCGCGCAAATGATTTCTTTGGGGGTTTTACATCAGCCGGTAATAAGTCTTCTGTTGATTCAGGATGTTTGTGTTTTTTCATAATGGTATTGTCAATTGTTTATGAAATCATATCGTTGTACATATATTTAAATGACAATTCAATTGCTATCTTTTCTCTTTAAAATACGTTAATCTTAAAACTTGTTTTGAGACTTTTAATAATCTAATATTCAAAAGATCACTGAATTTATATAAAATATAATTTAAGATTCACATCCATATATTTAATGACATACATTCTCCATACATTTTTTGGTATCTTTCAAAAAAAATAATACTGACTGGATGTAATAAGGTAAATCGTTTAAAGCATGAAATGTTCAGCAAACCGGTATTACAGAATTTCTACGATTTCGTAACCGTTCTGCACCATTCCTTAAGAGCGGACATGACTGCGTTTCTTTTGTATTCAATAGATAAAGAGGGATCACGGGACAACTCCAATTGCAGCCAGGGTATTTCTCTGGAATGATGCCTGATTATATATCCTCCCTTGAAAGGTTTGTTGAGCGATACTTCACAACCAAAAGACTCGCTCAGATAATCTGCTAATAAGAAGAACCACTCTTCAGTGCAAGTGCCATCAGCGTTACTCAAACAAACCATAGGGCGGACAGCGCCGGGATCAGGACCTACAGGCGGGCCCGAGGATGCCATGGTGTGGCAGTCTATGGCAAGCATGATATCCTTGCCTGCAGAATTTGTAAGTTGTGTATGATATGGGACATAGTAGTGATCTAATAATTGTTTAATCATTGCTGATGATAATGGTGATTTATAAACGGGCACCCCCCAGCAGGTACGGGTTTTTACCACTCCATCTTCAGAAAAATCATTCTCTTTTCGGTTCATGTCAACAAAAGCCCTGGCAGTATCCGTAGTAACAAATTCATTGACCAGTTCTTTAATGGCGTAGATTTCTCTCGCTCCTTCATCTCCATCGGCTATAATCTGGTCGGATGTCAGCAGATTGAATGGTCCTACTTCCGGTGGAATGGTCAAACCTGCATGTGGCACGGAAATTAAGAGGGGCAGCTTATTCACTGTTTAGGCCCTTTCGCGGAACCATCACGCCGCGGGTCGGCAACTCCGATATATTCACCTTTCCTGCTACGCATGATCATCTGCACACATCCTAAGTAAAAAGAATATGGGTCACGAACATCTATCTCAAAACCTTTCGAAGCTAACATATCAGGTATATCATCTCCCATACGGCTTGCTTCCAGTGATACTTTGCCTTTTAGTGAACAAAACAATCTTGGCGCCGCCACTGCTTCATAGGGAGAATGATTGCCAAGGCGTAATAATACTTGAATAATTGTCGATGCAATACGTTCGCTGCCCGGAGAGCCGATAATCAGCCACGGTTTTCTGCCACGAAAGATAATTGTGGGAGAAACGCTCGCCCATGGTACCGCGTTAGGTCGTAAGTAATGAGGATGGGTAATATCACTGTACTCAAAAGCGCTCATATAATTATTGTAAAGAAACCCCAGTTCTGCTGATGCACAAAATGATCCGTATACCCGTTCAATAGACTGTGTAAGGGAGACTGCATTACCGTAGCGATCAACAACAGACAGATGAGTCGTTTCACCCCTGCCCTTCAATTTTTTTTTGATTTTTTTTGCGATATGTTGCGCATACTCAGGTCGGCTCATCAGTTCGTTGTCAATTTGCTGGTACAAATTCGGTTCAATGGGGCGGTCCTGGCGATCAAGATTTGCCTGCCGAATGACATTTGCCAGCAATAATGCCCCTCGTGGTGTGTCCGGATCCCTTTGTTTCGGTGAAAACTGGGACAAAATGTTTAACATTGCTATTAAAACCCTGCCCGCGCCGGGAGGACACATAGTAAACACACGGGTATTTTCAAAGCTTGTAGTAAGCGGTCTGCGTTCTACCGGCCAGGGAATTTGTGCAAGATCGTCTGCCCGGATAAGCCCATCATTTGCTATCATGTCAGCTTCAATCACCTGCGCAATATCACCAAGATAGAAATCCTCAACGCCTGCCGTAGCCATTCTTTCCAGAGTCCCGGCCAGCTTTGCCTGTTTAAATAAGGAGCCAACAGGGTAAGGACGTTTACCTTCCTTGAGAAACAATGGCGCCGCGCTATTGCTGCGTAAATGTTTCAGTTCACGTTTGGTTAAATCGTATTGTAGTTGGGAAATTTCATAACCATTTTTTGCTAAATCAACGACGGGGCCTAATATATCTTTCAGATTTAGACTTCCATAATTTTTCAGAGCATAGGCCAGTACCGCGGGGGTGCTGGGGACTGTGCTTGCATTGTATCCTCTGAGAAGTTCAGATTTATTTGATTCGCCGGGAATAATTCGATGAGGCGCTCTCGAAGAGCCATCCAGGGCAATCTTTTTGCGGCTTTGCGCGTCGTAAAACATTATCATAGTTTGACCGCCCAGGCCGGAAGCCGCAGGTTCGCAAACTCCCAATGCAAATGCGGCAGTGACTGCCGCGTCCATAGCGTTGCCACCGGAGTTTAATACATCAAATGCCAGTTCAGTAGCACGGTAGTGAGCAGTTGACACCATGCCATGTTTGGATACTGACACTTTTTGCGGTTTAGCCAGACGGCGATTACCAGGCTCTAATAACTCGGTATCGACTTTCTTTTTAAGTAAAGGTGTCATGATTTTATTTTTCAATCATTTTTATCAAGAACTCTGTCAGTAGTAATGTTCTCTGTACCAGGCTGATGCGTTGAACTGCTGACTGCGAAGTATGTATATTGGTAGCTACGGGGCCGATACCGCAAACTACCGGAATGTTGGTGGGTACTAAACCGGCAACCGAGGGTATAAGAGACGCTTCTCTACCGAGTGGGATTTCCCATTGATCGGCAACAGATTGTAAGGAATTAATCAATCTGGCATTCACCCTTCTATCTTTCATTGACGGTCTATTCGACAACATGGCTAAATTCCAGCGAACACTTTTGTCTTTGAGTATTTCGCGAATTGCCTCCTCTGTTTTGTTGGCCGACTTGATGTCAGGAAAAGACATCTGTAATATTGTTGTGATACGATGGGGAAGTAACATTGGGAAAGAATCGGTATGGAAGTCTACCGCGGCAATAGCGATCCTCTCTTTACTGGAAGAGAGCCTGGATATTTTTTCAAGTTTTCTAAATAGCCATAACATTATATCGGGGGTTTTTGAAGATTGTCCCAGTTTTAATGATTTTCCTTCAACTGTCAAACGGTATTTTCGTTGTCCACGACGTTTGGTAACTATTTTATCTTCTACGTTACCGGCGTTCAATACGAGTACCTGTTTAGCAAGACCAGCGACTTTTGATATTGTCGCGGCACTATAGCGGGAATCATTACCTTCGTCTGTGTAATACATAATCCCCAAATTAATATGCTTAAGCTGACGACAAGATTTTAGTGCTTTAAGTGTATACTCAAGCATAACTAATGGCGCGCGGGACGAGCCGACACCTTCCCCATGTAAACATTCCGGGTCCCGGCGAAAAGGCTCTGTAGAAATACCTATGTCTAATGGAACATCAAGTTGGCCAATAAAACAGAAGAGGCGATTCACGAAATACTCAAAGACAAAAGTGTCCGC
>JACKQG010005077.1_pt1 | contig 14789 bp, 7 predicted proteins | sample 8237621 | NCBI WGS metagenome assembly JACKQG01 (sample SAMN15677084, study PRJNA649215) | marine metagenome | biome: marine; feature: Black Sea; material: saline water; isolation source: suspended particulate matter (SPM) from the Black Sea western gyre | collected 2013-06-09/2013-06-10 | depth... | reverse complement strand
CAAATGATGGCAAAGATCTCACGTATCGATTAGGGACGATGACCTGCAGGGGCGCCTGGCCGACAGGTGCTGTCCCCGCTATTGCAGCGATCTGGCTGGCAGAAGGAAAGATCGACCAAGGCGTATATCCACCCGAATTGGCCATCGATCCTGAGCCATTCTTCCGCGAATTGGAAAAGATTGATATCTACACTCGTGTCAGTGCTACACATTTGGTTTAGGAATATCCGATTTGGAGTTGACATTATTCGTATTTTTCAGGAGAGTGAATGAATAAGCATATACAAGGAAATGGCCTTGGAGATGATCTGATTGTTGTCGAAGACTTGGTCAAATATTTTCCCATTCGCGGTGGTGTATTCAAGAAGATCGTAGATTGGGTGCAGGCTGTCGATGGGGTTAGTTTTACCATCAAGCGCGGGGAAACCCTTGGGCTGGTTGGAGAGTCAGGGTGTGGAAAAACCACTGTGGGCAGAACCATGCTCAGGTTGTTAGAGCCAACCCAGGGCCGAGTCGAAATCAATGGTACGAATATCTATGACCTGGATCGTCAGCAAATCAAAGCAATTCGTCGAGAGATGCAGATCATCTTCCAAGACCCATATGCATCGTTGAATCCCCGCATACCTGTTGGCGATTCAATCATGGCTGGATTGCAAATCCATAGAATCGGCAACCGCGATGAACAAGTCGATATCATGCATGACCTGTTGAATAAGGTTGGTATGGAGTCCTACCATGCGCACCGCTACCCCCATGAGTTTTCTGGCGGACAGCGGCAGCGCATTGGCATCGCCCGTGCTTTGGCATTACAACCGGAATTCATCATATGCGATGAGCCGGTTTCCGCGCTCGATGTTTCCATTCAATCTCAAGTCTTAAATCTACTCAAAGATCTCCAGGAAGATTTTCATCTCACGTATCTGTTCATTGCTCATAACCTTTCTGTGATCGAACATATTTCAGATCGGGTGGCTGTTATGTATTTAGGGAAGATTGTAGAATTGGCGCCGCGCCAAGAGTATTTCAGCAATCCCCTGCATTTCTATACCCAGGCATTGATGTCTGCGATTCCCATCGCCAATCCAAAGATCAAACGGGATCGAATCATACTGGAAGGCGAAGTGCCCACGCCCATCAATCCCCCCAGTGGGTGCCGTTTCCACCCACGCTGTTGGAAAGCTATTGATCAGTGTTCAATGGAAGAACCGCCCTATGTAGAGTTTCAACCTGAACATTGGGTTGCTTGCTGGCGCGCAGGTGAGTGAGACAATTATTTGAAAGGTATTTTTTGTGGACAATATTCAAACTAAACCACTCCTGGATGTAAAGAATCTAAAAACCTATTTTTATACCGAAGATGGTGTAGTCAAAGCTGTAGATGGTGTTGATTTTCAGGTCAGAGAAGGGGAGATTGTAGGTATTGTTGGCGAATCGGGATGTGGCAAGACCGTTACGTCACTTTCAGTACTTGGGTTAATCGCCAACCCGGGGAAGATCATTGAAGGTGAGATTGAGTTTGATGGACAAAATTTGAGAGAGCTTTCCATCGATGAATTAGGGAAGATTCGTGGAAACAAAATCTCCATGATCTTTCAACAACCCCAAACTAGCCTGAACCCGGTCTTCACGGTTGGTGAACAAGTCGCTGAAGTGCTTGAGATTCATCAGCAGTTGAGCAAGGATGAAAATTGGGATAAAGCAGTTGAGATGTTGCGCCAGGTAGGAATACCTGCCCCGGACACAAAAGCGCATGCCTATCCTCATGAAATGTCCGGTGGACAGGCGCAGCGTGTGATGATTGCCATGGCTTTGTTGATGGGGCCAAAGCTGCTTATCGCTGATGAACCAACAACAGCTCTGGATGTCACAATTCAGGCTCAAATCCTGGATTTGATGCGCGATCTCAATCAGAAGACTGGCACAGCCATTGTGTTGATAACCCATGATCTAGGGGTAATTGCTGAAATGGCTGAATGGGTAGCCGTGATGTATGCTGGACGGGTTGTGGAACAAACCAGCGTGGAGATTCTCTTCGATGAACCCTTACACCCATACACCAGAGGGCTGATTGGATCGATCCCGGTGCTGGGTACATTGAAGGAACGTCTGGATGTGATCTCAGGGAATGTGCCTAACCTGGTGGACTTGCCCCGAGGGTGCACCTTCGCTTCCAGGTGTGAAGCACGTCTTGAACATGAATTAGAAATTTGCACAAATATGATGCCCGATTTGATCAAGTTCAAGGAAGGTCATGAAGTACGCTGCTGGTTGTATCAAAACCACGGTGATCATTATGCGCCATTAGGGTGATACATAAAATGATCTTGTGAAGCAGTGGAAGCGGTCATCTGTATTTGAAGAATGGCGCCGAATGAATGAAAAACTGCATGGATAGAATCGATAAACCGCCTATATGGCGGTTTATGCTTAGTGATCCAGGAAGGTAACTCGATGTGACCATTCTTGTCTCCATCGAAAATTTGCGCAGCTAACCCTTTCCCCATTGTGAAATGTGATCAGTAATTTTATACCCACCCCCATGGTTGTACTTGTGGCTTGGGAGGGTCTCTAGGATTCGCCGTGGTAAGGGGCCACATTTGGGGGTAGGGGGGCGTGCGCCGCACGGCCCCCTACCCCCAAATGTGAGATCTCTCACGGCAATTCCCATAGAACCGTTTGTGAACGTGGATGTTTATGCGCGGTGTGGTGTACTGGTTTATGGCGATGGTCATTTTGGCCATAACTAAGGGCAGGCTTGGATACAGTGAATATGAAAAGGATCACCGAATGGGACGGATTTTTACTTCATTACTGATTTGCAAATTCTAACGGTGGGGGATAATCAGGGCATGTAAGCTGATATTCTTCTTGGGATCCGATATAGCGATTCCATTCAGCCTGAGTAAGGTTGCGATTTGCTCGGAAGCAGGCAAATTTCTTCCATGCGTCGATATCAGTCTCCCAGACATACACATTGTCATCTCTGCTGGCTGCAGCGATAAGTGGCTCGGTGGGGCTAAAGGCGACCCCTATCAGTGAGGCAGGTGAGCCAGAAAGAAAGCCAATTCGCTCGAGGCTTTTCATATCCCACAAAATCACATTTCCATCCGTACTCCCAGAGGCCAATAGGGTCTCGTCTGAGTTGAAGGCCAGATCGGTAACATCCCCGAGATGGCCGGAGAGCTGATTTATTTGATCCCCAGTATCAACATCCCATATTCTGACCATGGCATCAAAACCCCCTGAAAGCAGGCGCCCACCATCTGAAGTGAAAATCAAGGATTGCACTTGAGCATTGTGTAGGAGAGTGCGAATCTTTTTTCGGGTTACCACATCCCAGAGGATGATATTGAAGTCTGAGCTGCCGGACGCCAATGTTTTTCCATCAGGGCTGAAGGCCAATGAAAAAACAATATCCGAGTGCGCAGTCAAGGTTTCACCCATTTGCTGGCCTGTTTCTATATCCCAAAAAATAATCGTACCATCGAGGCTGCCCGAGGCCAGCAGCTTGCCATCCGGGCTGAAGGCCAGAGGCAACCAAGGAACATTGCTGCCGTGCTCCAGCGTTTCGCCGATCATTTGGCCTGTTGCAACGTCCCATAGGATAATCACACCATCGGAATCGCTCGAGGCAAGCAGTTTGCCGCTGGGGTCAAACACCACATCTAAAACTCTCCCTTTATGACCGCCCAAAACTTGACTGTCATTTTCGTCACCCGTCAAGTCCTGAACATAGATTTGCGAATCATCACTTGCAGACGCCAACAATGTTCCATCGGGACTAAAAGCGACTTTGTTTACGTCAGCCTCATGATAGGAATAGATGGTTTGAATATCACTCCCTTTGCCTTCTAACCCATCGATAACGTCCCACAAAATGGCAGTTTGATCGATACCCCCTGACAATAAAAAGCTGCCATCCTTACTGATAGCAATATCGAAGATTTCGCCAACATGGGCACTGAGGAAATGTACATCTTCACTGAACCCGCTTCCGTCGTTTTGCAAACCAACCAGAAAGACATTGCGGTTGTCTGAACCCACAGCTAAAAATTCACCGAGGGGGTCGAAGATCAGGCTGTTAATGACAATTACCCCCGGATAAATAAATTGTTCCAGCAAATCTCCAGTTTCAACATCCCAAAGATCAACAATTCCGCCCACACCGCCAGAGGCCAGGAGAGTTCCATCGGTGTTATATGCAACCGCTGTGGTGCCTTCAGAAAACCCAGAATCGATCGTTTGGATGAGATCCCCATTCTTTATGTTGATAATATCTATGTAGCCATCTACTGTGCCAACAGCCAACGTGGATCCTGTAGTGTCGTATGCAAGGCCAGCAACCGATTCGTTGTTATAAACTACTTGGTTGACTTCTAGGGTTGCTGCATTGTATTCAACGACCTGCCCATCGTAACCAGCGGAAACGAGCGATTTTCCGTCGGGGCTAAACAGAATCCTAAAAATTGCGTCCTCATGCCCCTCTGGCATTTCTCCAATAAGGCGACCAGTCTCGGTATCCCACAAGGTAACTATTCCGGAACTTCCCCCTGTGGCCAGTTGATTTCCATCGGAGCTTATCGCCGCAGCTCTCAGTTCGTCATCCTCTTTTTGGATCAAGTAGCGTAAGGCAAGGGTTTCCCCATCAATTAGCCGCACAGTGCCATCCTCGGATGCAGATGCAATCAACTGGGCATCGATGTTGATGTCGACGTCAACAACTTTGCCGGTATGTCCGTGAATATACCCGTTGAGCGCAGGTTTATGCGTGACGACAGATAATAAACTGCCCTGAACTTCAGCCCGACTGACATCGGTGATCGTGTTTCTGCGTTCTGAAATGCGGATAGCTTCAAGGCTAAGTAAGGATGCCAAGTCAAGGCGTTCATCCAGTCTTGAAGTTGCTTGTGCGGAGAGCTGCCGCACCAAATTTATTTCTGCCTGATTTTGAGCTTCTTGCCATTGGAATAAGGCAGTGATACCTAAGAAGATCGAAACCACTAATGCAACAGACACACCGATGAGTAAATTTCGCCGCCGTCGATTGGCATCTTGGCGACTTGTTTGGATATAGATCGCTTGCAAGTGAGTAGGCTGGGGTTCTTTTCCGTCAGTAGCATTCGCCTGCCAGCTTTCAGCTGTTTCAAGGTCTACCCCACGCAGTAAGAAACTTTTATCTCTCCCCTGTTGATCCCATTCAATAGCCCGTTCCAAGATACGAGTGTGTTCTCGCACCCAAGCCAGGTCGGTATTGATGGCTTCCAACAGGAGCACTATCGCAGGGTCAAGGTCGTCATCTTGGCGCATGAAGATCCAGTTTGTGCGGGAAATCTTCTCATGAACTGGATCTCCTTCTTGAGGCTCTCGATATAAGATCGGTACAAGCTTCTTGTTATTCTCATTGGCGATGCGAAACTCCTCCATACAGACCTTTGAATTAAGTGAATCGGGACTTATGATAAAAACAAACGCGTCCGCAGTTCCAATTGCGCGGGTGATTTCTTCCATCCAATCAGCTGCTGGTGGAATGTCATCCCAGTCGATCCAAATATTTTCTTCTGGGATATCAGCGGTTGTTAGCGCGTGATATAAATTTTGTACAAATTCTTTATCTTTCCGAGAATAGGAAATTAATATAGAAGCCCGTTGTTCATTTAATGAAGTTTTTTCTGTCATAGCCATATCCTGAAAATCCGTGTTCAATCCCCCTAAATATACCAAACATGGTCATATTTGTCGTTAGAATGAGCATTAATTGTTCATGGAGGTTCAACCAAAATATGAGCGCAATGAGGGAAAATGCGCTGGGAAGGTTTCAATCTGTGCCGGACGAATCAAAAAACCGCCTGTACGGCAGTTTATCTATAGTGACCCCAGTAGGACACGAAAATAAGGAAACTGGATTCAGGAATTGGGATAAGAGATATTGTAAAATCTGACTCCAAGTTCCTGATCAAATGATTATTGATACTAAATTGGGCCTCCGAAGGTGCCGATGCCAAATGCAATTAACAGGTAAAAAGCAGCGATGAAGAACAGGACAAAGAAAATGATCAAGGCATAATCGGAGGGACGTAGGATGGATTCGTGCAAATAGGTCCGATCGGGACTACCTGAAAAGGCCTTGGATTGCAGCACAACTTCGAGCTGCTGCGATTTGACCAAGGCACCCAGGATTAGGGGCACAGCTACTTTGGCATAGACTCGCACCCTCTTTATGGGTCTCATTTTCTCCATGGCCAGGCCGCGCAAACGCTGTGCTTCGATGATCATACTAAATTCTTCGATCAGCAAGGGGAAGAAGCGCAGAGTCGAGGAGAAGATGAAGGCGATCTTGTATGGAATTTTGGCCCGCACCATGCCGACGATCATATTATCGACTTCCGTTGTGAACACGGCCAAGGGAATGATCAGCGTCAGGGTCAGGGTTTTAAAGATCACGTTGAATCCATAGTTTAACCCTTCCCATGTAGCAAAACTGCCCCCAATAAACGGCCAGTTCTCTGGGAATGTGAAAACTCTACTGAGTTGGTTGACCGATTCGATACCCCTAAGTGCCATGACTTGGTCACGATTGAAGAAGGCATGGGTCAACAATAGCAGCGCGTAAAAGGGAATCATGATCAGCAAGATTGTGCGGATATAGCTCCATTTCACGCCTACCAAGAGGCAAGCCACGGTTATAGTTCCTGCCAGACCAATCTGCAGCATAGGGCTTTCCCATACAAAGGCAACGATGGTCACCACGGCGACCATGAACAACTTGGGCCGGAAATCGAGTCGAGAGAAAAATGAATCCCGCTCAACTGTTTGAAATTTCATCATACTCATGATGCACTTCCCTCAAAAGCAAAATAATCAGCAAATTCTCCTGGTGTCAACAAGGGTGGAAAGGCGCTATTCAGCTTCTGCATTTCTTGCGAAAGATGCACGGCCTGTGGCGCTGAGAGGTAGGTGCTCTTCAGGGTTTCAGTCTCGTGGAAGGCCTTGCGGATAACATCATCTAACAATATGGTGCCCTTGCCCATTACTACAACGCGTTCGGCGTATTCGGGCATCAGGTAAAGGTGGTGAGTGATGACGATGACTGTCTTACCCATTTTGTGCAGATCGCGGCTGATCTCGAGGATATATTTGGCGCCGCGATAATCCTGTCCAGTGGTGGGTTCATCGAAGATGATGATCTCCGGTTTCATCGCCAAGATAGCACCAATCACCACTCGTGCCCGGTCGCCTTTGGGCAATGCCAGGGGGTGCATGTCGCGCACTTCCGTCAGGCCCATCGCTTCCAAACTTTCGACTGTGCGGGTTTCGACTTCTTCATCATCGAAATCCAGGTTTTTCAGGGCAAAAGCAATTTCCTCTCCAACCGAGGCATTGAAGATCTGATTATCAGGATTTTGTGCCACGTATCCAATTCTGCGAGCTAGATCGCTGACACTCACCTCTTCGGTATCAACATCACCAACTTTTACAACACCTTCAGTAGGTTGCAGCAAGTTCAGGAAATGCTTCACCAATGTGCTCTTACCGGCACCATTTTGACCGATGATCAAAACATATTCACCCTTGGCAATATCTACAGAGACACCATGCAATGCTTTAGTACCATCTGGATATACGTGGGCAAGATCTTTTACAGAAAGAAGTGCTTCTCCGGTAACTTCTTCTGGATCCGACAAGATAAATTCTGCACTTTGGGACAACTCGCTCAGGCTATCAAGCATTGGTAGCGCATCATTTAGGTTGACAGGGATTTTAGGTACAGAGATCCCACGTTTGTTGATGCTGTAGAACGTGTTTGCCACTTGTGGAGGTCGGAGATCGTTACTCTCCAGTATCTCAATATCGGCGTAAATTTCATCGGGTGGACCTATAGCTACAATTTGACCGTTCGAAACAAGGGCAATTCTGTCTGCAAAGGCGGCCATCTCTTCTGCGGAATGGCTGGCCATCACAATGGTCATATCTAATTCCTGGTTTAGCTCATGAGCAGTAGCAAAAACTTCCTCAGCGCCGACAGGATCTAGCTGAGAGGTAGGTTCATCTAAAATCAGCAAGCTGGGCTGGACGGCAATAGCAGCAGCAATAGCCAGACGTTGTTTTTGACCTCCGGATAACTCATGAGGGTGTTTCTTCTCCGTCCCTTCTAATCGAACAGCGGATAACGCCTGGGGAATACGCTCAATAATTACTTCACGAGATACCTTCAGATTCTCTAACGCAAATGCAATTTCATTTTCCACAGATGTGGAAATCAACTGTGTTTCAGGATCTTCAAAAACTTGTCCAACATAATTGGCCATGGCGCTGATAGGATGCTCAACAGTATCTAGGCCACCAACATGTACGCTGCCGAAAAAGCGACCCCCATAGAATTGGGGAACAATCCCATTGAGTGCCAGGCAAATTGTCGTTTTTCCGACACCGGTCGACCCTATTATTCCTAGGAATTCACCTTCATAGATTTCTAGATTAAGATCTAGAAGTACAAAATCATCTGAACGAGGATATTTGTACGAAACATCTTTGAAAACGGCAATTTTGTCTGGCAAATTTTCACCTCAAACATAATTATTCGAAAAGATTATATAGCAACACGGAGGGTTATACCATGAGGATACTTAGATCAGATATTATTTTTGCAAGAGGATTTTATTTCTATCCGAATTTAGGTTGCTGATTTTAGCATCGTAGCATTTAGCTGGAATATGACTATTCGGTCTATGTCAGCGATTGTTGGCCCTCTTATTGGGCTATTTGCCGATCGCTATGGATGTCGAAAGTGATGGGAATCTGATTGCTGATTCGTGGGTTTGGCATGGTTGGCATTGCCCTTTCTGAAGGTTGGTGAAGCGTTCTCCCCATAGTCATAACTGGTTTGGTTGCAACAGCATATCTTCCAGCGCAACAAGCCTATATTAGCGATCAAGTCAAATACGATCAAAGCGGCCGCGCGCTAGCCTCTGTGGATATTGCTTTTGCTGGTTCCGGCATCGTAGGATTTCCTCTGGCGGGTTGGGCTATTGAATTGTGGGGGTGGCGAATACCCCTTGTCATCATTGGGATTTTAACCTTCGTGGCAGCGGCTTTCATTTGGATGGAATTACCCCGAACGGAAATTCACACAAAATCTACGCTGACTCGTGCAATTTTAATGAAGGCATCCCTTCAATCCAACGTACAGGCATCCATGGGCGTTGCTCTTCTTGCTATGATTGGCAATGGCATCTATATTTCGATTTGGAGTATCTGGCTCAGTGCAGACTATGGTTTTGACGCTGTCTGACTGGGATTAGTTGCCACCGGACTCGGCTTTTCTGATTTGCTGGGGATTTCGATCCCAGGCTAATTCATAGAGCGAATTGGCAAACATCGAGGAAGTTTGATCGGATTATTTTCCAGTGGGATCATGAATGTTATGTGATTTTTATAACATCGTGCTTGACATAGCGGGGGAATTTCGCTATTATTTATGTTACCGGTCATGTGACCGGTAACATAAATAATCTTACCAGAGGAATATGTCCCGTTCCCGAGTAACTATCCGAGATGTCGCAAAACACGCAGGGGTTTCCCACCAAACAGTTTCACGCGTGATCAACAACAGTGAGCGTGTAAAATCAGAGACGCGAGCCCTGGTGGAAGCTGCTATCGAGGAACTCGGATACCGACCTAATGCCATTGCTCGCTCAATGGCCCGTGGACGAACTTGCACTTTGGCCTGCATCTCCCCCAACCTGACCGACTATACCTTTGCCAGCATTATCGAAGGGGCTGAGGCAGAAGTTCGCAAACAAGGGTATTACCTAGTCTCCTCTTCCGCTCCAACGGAGGAGGAGTTTTCACGCCTGGTGGAAGAGTTGTTCACCAGCCGTAGAGCTGAGGGTTTATTTGTCATCAACCCTTACGCAGATAACAGACACAATTTACTTCCCCCAACTGCCCCATCAGTATTTGTGGGTGCCCGTCCAAGACGCAGGGATACTGTCAGTTCGGTAGCCCTGGATGATGTCAGTGTTGCTCGTCAGGCTACCCAACATCTGATCGAACTGGGACATCGCCGGGTTGCGATGATCACTGGACCCATGGTCGAAGATTGTTCCCAAGACCGCTGCTCTGGATACGAGGCAGCCCTCGAAGATAACAGTATCACCCTAAACCCCAAACTGGTCATCACTGGGGACTGGGCGGCCACATCGGGATATTTAGCCCTCCAGCAATTATTTGATTTCCCCACTCCCCCAACAGCCATATTTGCCCAAAATGATCGCATGGCTATTGGTGTGCTGCGCGCCGCCCGTGAAATGGGCATCGCGATACCAGAAGAATTATCTGTCATCGGGGTGGATGATATGCCGCTTTCATCCTATTTTGATCCCCCGCTGACAACTATGCGCCAAGATCCGCTTTCCATTGGACGTGATGCTGCTCGTTTGCTGATCGACACATTGGAAAAACGCGTAACTTCTCCACAACACTTATTACTTCAGGCCCAACTCATTCAACGTCAATCTACTGGGCCAATCGAATCGTAATTAGGAGGTGCATTTCCAAATAGAGCTATACATTTTCCATCCGCAAATCTGTCCTATCAAATTTCTACTCTAGAGGAGAAAGATCTTATGAACCGCAAATCATTTTGACTCGTTTTAGGCCTGCTGACAATTGTGCCATTATTGGATTTGACGATATAAAATATTCCGCCATGCAAAGGCCGTCCTTGAGTTCTATTCGATACGACAAATATGCCATAGGCCAGATAGCAATGACCACCCTGATAGAAATTATCGAAAACCCAGATGCGGTGTTACGTCCCAGTCCAAATGGATGTTAAATTGGTTATCCAGGAATCGACTTGATTTTTTTTATTTTATAAGTCATGTTACCGGTCACATTACATCTGATCGGAACGGTTTGGGTAATGAGATTTGCATAAAAGAGGGCCGAGTGATTCGAAATTCATCTAGTTACACCTTGAAAGGAGGTGATGATCATCCAAAATATAACCGAGTATCTATTCTATAAAATTCTATGAAACACTAAATTCGTAAATTTGGAGGAGATCATAATGAATCTCAAACGTACGTTCTGGCTACTTTCTTTCCTATTGGTAGCCTCCCTTATTTTTTCGGCTTGTGGCGGTGGCGCTGCCGAAGAAGCCCCTGCCCCAGTTGAAGAAGCAGAAGCTGGCGAAACCATGGAAGCTGTAACTTTGCGCTGGCGGACCCGTCCCGACAATCAGGAAGAAGCCGATGTTTACCAGGGGATCAGCGACAGCCTGAACCTGGAAGGCATCACCCTGGAATACGAGCCTGGTGGTTCTGAGACCTCCAGCTACCAGGATGTGCTCAAGACCGAACTCGCATCTGGTACCGCTCCCGATGTCTTCTGGATCCCCGGAACCGATGTGGCCGATTTCGCCACCCGCGGTCTGCTCCTAGATATGCGCGCAATGGCTGATGCCAGTGATGGCTATGCCGATGCCGACTTCTACCCCGGCCCGATGTTCCACCTGACCTTCAACCCCGAAACTGCCAATACTGGCGAAATGCTCTGGGGTTTGCCCCGTGACGTCTCGACTTTCGCACTCTACCTCAACCTCGACCTGCTGGCCGAAGCTGGTGTGGATGACCCCCGCGAACTCGAAGCCAACGGCGAATGGACCTGGGAAGCTTTTCAAGAAGCTGCTGCCGCAGTTTCTGTCCTTGGTGACGACATCCAGGGTTACGGCGGCTCGGCATGGTGGGGTCCCTACGGTGTGTGGATGAATGCTGCTGGCGGCGGTTTCTTCAATGAAGACCGCTCCGCATGTGGCCTCGACACCCCCGAAGCGCTGGCTGGTTTGCAGTTCGCTCAGGATCTCTATGCCTCTGGCGCAGCCGTTCCTTACGGTGAAGATGCCGAACCCCCCTTCCGCTCCGGTAACCTAGGTATGTTCCAGAACGGCCGCTGGGCCACTCCCGGCATCCGCACTGTTGATTTTGACTGGGACGTTGTCGGTCTGCCCACTGGCCCGGCCGGAAACCCTGGTAACTGGCTCTTCTGGGGCGCATACGTCGTCAATGCCGACACCGCCAACCCTGAAGCCGCCTGGAAACTCGTCCAAGCCCTCACCACTGCTGAAGTCCAGGGGACAGTCGCCGCTCTCGGCGCCAACATCCCCAGCCGCGTCAGTCAGGAAGCTCTTGATGCTTTCGTTACCTTCACTCCCCCCGCGAACAACCAGGCCTTCCTCGATGGCCTCGCCAATTCGCCGACTGCTGAAGGTCCCCTGTGGGCTGGCTCTTGGCCTGATTTCGGTGCCGTCATGGACACCGCCGTTTCTTCGCTCTTGACTGGTGAAACCACCGTTGAAGACTTCGGCGACACCGTCTGTGACGAAGCTAATAAGGCGTTCGGCGATGCCCCAGTTGAAGAAGCAGAAGCTGGCGAAACCATGGAAGCTGTAACTTTGCGCTGGCGGACCCGTCCCGACAATCAGGAAGAAGCCGATGTTTACCAGGGGATCAGCGACAGCCTGAACCTGGAAGGCATCACCCTGGAATACGAGCCTGGTGGTTCTGAGACCTCCAGCTACCAGGATGTGCTCAAGACCGAACTCGCATCTGGTACCGCTCCCGATGTCTTCTGGATCCCCGGAACCGATGTGGCCGATTTCGCCACCCGCGGTCTGCTCCTAGATATGCGCGCAATGGCTGATGCCAGTGATGGCTATGCCGATGCCGACTTCTACCCCGGCCCGATGTTCCACCTGACCTTCAACCCCGAAACTGCCAATACTGGCGAAATGCTCTGGGGTTTGCCCCGTGACGTCTCGACTTTCGCACTCTACCTCAACCTCGACCTGCTGGCCGAAGCTGGTGTGGATGACCCCCGCGAACTCGAAGCCAACGGCGAATGGACCTGGGAAGCTTTTCAAGAAGCTGCTGCCGCAGTTTCTGTCCTTGGTGACGACATCCAGGGTTACGGCGGCTCGGCATGGTGGGGTCCCTACGGTGTGTGGATGAATGCTGCTGGCGGCGGTTTCTTCAATGAAGACCGCTCCGCATGTGGCCTCGACACCCCCGAAGCGCTGGCTGGTTTGCAGTTCGCTCAGGATCTCTATGCCTCTGGCGCAGCCGTTCCTTACGGTGAAGATGCCGAACCCCCCTTCCGCTCCGGTAACCTAGGTATGTTCCAGAACGGCCGCTGGGCCACTCCCGGCATCCGCACTGTTGATTTTGACTGGGACGTTGTCGGTCTGCCCACTGGCCCGGCCGGAAACCCTGGTAACTGGCTCTTCTGGGGCGCATACGTCGTCAATGCCGACACCGCCAACCCTGAAGCCGCCTGGAAACTCGTCCAAGCCCTCACCACTGCTGAAGTCCAGGGGACAGTCGCCGCTCTCGGCGCCAACATCCCCAGCCGCGTCAGTCAGGAAGCTCTTGATGCTTTCGTTACCTTCACTCCCCCCGCGAACAACCAGGCCTTCCTCGATGGCCTCGCCAATTCGCCGACTGCTGAAGGTCCCCTGTGGGCTGGCTCTTGGCCTGATTTCGGTGCCGTCATGGACACCGCCGTTTCTTCGCTCTTGACTGGTGAAACCACCGTTGAAGACTTCGGCAACACCGTCTGCGATGAAGCTAATAAGGCGTTTCCCTAAATCATGATATAGAATACCGGTGAGGCTCAGCCTCACCGGTATTCTATTTTTTTCGGCATTTAACCAAGTTGTGCAATCTGAAAACCGCACGACATGTGAGGGAATAAATATGACTTCAACCGCTGCTGAATTTCAAGAAAAATCAATTATTGATTCGAAAACCAAGTTAGCCTTACAGATTTTAGTCATCTGGCACATCATTTTTGCAATTGGTGGATTGATTAGTGCTGTGATGATCTGGCAAAACGAGTCTTCTATTGCTACCTGGTTGAAAATCATCTACAGTGTCTTTTTAGGCATCGGCGCTATTTTTAGTGCTGTGGCTGTTTTTTCTATTCGCCAAAACAAACATCGCGGTCGAACAATTTCGCTTGTGATCAATTATCTGGGCTTTTTAACCTGTTTCTTTGGCGGATTGCATTATTTGGGCGTTTTTTCCGGGATTGACTCTTTAGGGGCGACCTTTGGAAAAGGGTTGCCTTATATGGGGATTGCCTTTGTTGGCTACTTAATTGGTGTATTTGGTGATCGTTACCAGGACGAGCAGCCGGGCACAGCCCGAAAAATTAAACAAGTTTCCAAGATTGTGAGCGGTATAGGTGGTGTGTTGTTTTTATTCGCAGTTGGCATCGTACCTGGAACATTATCATTCATCTCAAAATTAAAAGAACTTATTCCAATCCTTCTGCTCACCGGCAGCATTTTCTTTGGCATCATGATCTGGCTGATGTGGCGAGAACCTACTCGAATCGCTATGCGCGCCACCAGCAAAGACCAACTGATGCTGGATGGGTATTTGTTCCTATCCCCCAATTTTCTCGGTTTTTTGTTCTTTTTTGCCGGACCACTGCTTTTTTCACTGTACAGCAGTTTTACCGACTCTGATGCATTTGGCAATGCCAAATGGATTGGGCTGGCAAATTACCAGGAAATCTTCAACATCACCATCGCCCAACTCGATTCGCCTGATCAACTAGCGAAAGAGGTTATTGATATCACCGTCTTTGATGAACTCAGCCGCTTTAATCTCTTCGGGAAAAAGTATGTCATCGGCGCTGAAGACCAATTGTTTTGGATCTCCCTGGGAAACACGATTAAATTCGTAATTTTAGCTGTCCCCCTCAGTGTGATCCCTGCCCTG
>JACKQG010003591.1_pt2 | contig 14790 bp, 40 predicted proteins | sample 8237621 | NCBI WGS metagenome assembly JACKQG01 (sample SAMN15677084, study PRJNA649215) | marine metagenome | biome: marine; feature: Black Sea; material: saline water; isolation source: suspended particulate matter (SPM) from the Black Sea western gyre | collected 2013-06-09/2013-06-10 | depth... | reverse complement strand
TTTCCTAAAGAATACTATAGAAAATTTACGCTAATTAAAAAGGAAGCTATTAAATTAGATACCATCTATACTTTACTAACTGGGACTATAGAAAGCCATACGGCACTGTAGTCCCTTTTTTTTTAGGTTGAATTTTGCGAAGCTGACTTCGCAAAACTCAACTGAAGTATATCTCTTTTATTTCTTGCCACGATATGGGCGATGCTGGTGTTGAGATATTTTTCTGAAGTCGTTTCATTTCTTCTAAGTCTATTCGTCTCATTCGTTTGCTATCGTTTAGCGTAAGGAAATCATCCTTTCGTCCCATTAATTCTGAAAATTCCATTTGTTTTCCTGTTGACTAAGGTTTTTATTGATGTGAAGGGGAGAATCTAAAGTCCAAGGCCAATTTGTGTAAATTTATATGCACACTCTTTAGTTATCAACTTCTTTAGATATTGGTAGGTGAACTTATTCGAGTCCGTTTTTTACGGTCCGTATTATTGTGTATTTTTATTAGACGCATCTTCGCTAGTTAACTTCTGTAGTATTAAGTGTTTAAAAATAAATATCAATCTTCATAGACATTTATCAACTTTGATGTCAGAGGACCACTACGCTGTCGCTGTGGCCTCTACATCAATTAGATGCAATGTCTGAAGATTTCTTAGTATTAAGTGTAAAAAAGAAATATTTTTATTCCTTAATAAATTATAATATGATTATATCATAAAATAACCAAAATGTATAGTACTATTTTTCCCATATCATATGATTTTTATTCGTTGAATATTATTATTTCAGACCAACTAATCTTAGATAATGTGTTCGAAGTGAGTTAGGGTTACGATTTTGATCCCACTTATCATTCCATCCATCTTCTATTAGTTGTTTAGTAACTTTAGTAATAGCTCCTTTTGGGGTTAGGACTAAACCTTTGCAGGCTTTAAGAAGTGCTTCATCTTCTTCAGCTGAATATTTATTACTCTTAATATTAACTTTAGAACCTTCTAATACTGCTACACGCTTTTTTAGTTCTAAAGCTGTGTTTACTACCTTATCAAAATTCTTTTGATTTAGTTCCATTATAAAGTTTCCCCTGTTATATTAGTCATTGTTGCAAGAGTAACTTGTAACGCTTGTGCAAATTCGCCTATTTCATAAATATCTTTACCCATAGTTTGAATAACCTCCATATGATCTTTCATCTTAGTAATTTCGTTTTGTGCATCTTCAATTTGTAAAGCTAAATCGCGTAGTTCTCTTTCAGATTGGTCTTTGGTTCTCCTTAGCATTACCATTTCTCCAATGAATGTCTCATATTCGTTTCTATAGTGCTTCATAGTAGAATCTAAAGATTTTTTTATTTTATCAGATACTGCCTGAATAATCCAGGCATCTATATCTTCCTCTATATTAATATTATTGTTTATTTCCTGTATTATATACTCTTTTACCTGTTTTTCAGGTATTATTATATTTCCATTCTCATCTTTTTTCAGTTTCATTATATTTTCCTTTATTGATTATGTGGTTATCGTCAGACAATAGACATGTCTACACAATAGCGCAAAAAAATCCCTCACCAAAGCGAGGGTAACTTAGAAATTTCTCAATTTCAATATGTATATTATACTAGAAATAAGGTGAATTGTCAAGTAGTATTTTTTAAACGTGATACGAAATTTATTTCTTGACAAATTCGTTAAATTTTAGTATAATATACGCATAATAAGGAGAAACTATGTACTATCAAATAGATGAAGATGTATTAGCAGTTCGTTCAGTAATTATAGAGGCTGAGAGTGAAGATGAAGCCTGGGCACTTTGGGAACAATTAGATGATGAGTATTTAACTTACGAAACTTATGAGCCCTTAGGTAGTAAGATTAGTCAGCATTTATTTAAACCAATCCTTGATTAATTTCTTGACAATTTCCCAAAACTTTAGTATAATATATTTATAAAATCGGAAAAGGAAAAGAAATGATTGTTAGTTGCCTACAGGTTATGAAGTCAAACACAGGTTATTACCTAGGACACGCTTGGCTAGAGGATGACATGGTTGAGGATGAGAAAGCTGATACTGAATTTGATGGTATGCCTTATTCTCGCAATACCGACTATTTTGGTAGTGCTGAAACTGCTAAAGAGTTCTTAGATTATTGTAATTTGGAGTATTATAGTGAATAAATATATGGTTAAAACAAATACTCCAGTTATCTGGGGTGGAAAGGACTGTGGTAGACTTATAAATCATTATAGGTATGAAGCCAATAGTGCGTTAGAAGCTTATAGAATGCATCTAAATACACGAACAGATAAAAGGGAGAAAACAGAATATGTTAGAGTATACAGTAATAGGACTTAGTTTGTTAGTTATATGGATTGGTATTTACTTTCTAGTTAAAGGAGTTACAAAATGAAACCAGAAGTACATAAATGGCTAGAGGACGGAAATATGGACTGGGTTGAGGAGGAGTATTTCTCGCAATCTAGAAATGTTGGTTGGACTGAATTTGTTGAGGAAGTCTATACTGACGTTGTAGAGTACGGTGGCTATAATCCTAAAGAAGTAGTAAATGGATAGTGCAATTCTCTTAGAGTTAATTAAACAAAGACATGAATTAGTGTTAATGAAAATTAACTCTAAAGAAAATCGTGATATTATAAATGCAGAAATTAAAAAACTAACCAAGTTAGTGGAGTCTGTTATATATGAATAAGTATTGGACTTATTATTTTAGAGAAAAGGATAGGTATCATCAGGTTGTAGAATCTAGTGATACCAATTCTATGGTTTTTCAGAAACGAATAAACAGTAATAGAATCTTTGAAACAAAACAAGAAGCTATGAAGGCTCTATATAATAGACATGGGATTCAAAGTGACGGAAAAGGAGTACCTAATTCAAAATGAATGATGAGATAGATTGGCAAGAAAGCCTATATAAAGGTGAACCTATGTTCGCAGACGATAAACAAGTTAGTGGTACTCATTATAAAGAGATGAAAGTACAGCCTTGGGAAGTAATGGAGAATGTGCTTTCTCCGTCAGAATTTATTGGATATTTAAAAGGTAACATTATTAAATATACTATGCGGGACGGCAAAAAGCCTGGTTCTGATGATAGTGGGAAAGCAGAGCATTATATTGAAAAACTAAAAGAAATGAAAAAGGAGCTTTGGTAATGATAAACATAACTTTTACTAATATAGATGATAAGAGAGTAGTAGAGATTCTAAATGCAGATAAATATAAAGGTATGCTTCAGGATTTGGACAACTTTCTTCGTAATCAGGTCAAATATAATGATAAATTAAGTGATGATTATAGTGATGCTTTTGACGAGGTTAGGAGTACAATTCGCGATATGTGTATTGACGCAGGTATAGATTTATGGGACTAGATGCAGGATTTATAGCATTAGTTTTAATTATAGTTATATTAACTTGGTGGGTGAATAATGGGAATAATCAATGAAGCAAGAAAAGTTGAAAAGGAGATTAGGGAGGCCGTGCCCAACCTACCTCCAATTAAGTTCCGAGTTACTCGAAGTCGAAGAGTGTATGGACTTTGCTACTGGTGGAAAAATGAAATTTCTATTAGCCGTCCTATATTGGAGAGGCATCCAGAGACGCTTAAAGGCACGGTTGCCCACGAGATTGCTCACCTTATTCAGTATGAAATAAATCCTTTAGATACAGAAGCTCATGGAGTATTATTTAGAGATATTTGTAAAATGATTAGCCCATTAGTTGGAGTTAGTACACATGATTTAGTTTGGCGTTACTAATGAAATTTAATCAATGGTGCGTTACATTTACAGATGGAAGTGCCAAAACAATAGTAGCTCCTAATAAAGAAGCTATTATTAGACGTTATAGGAATATAAGAAGTATATTTAGAGTAGGAGTATTAAAATGAAAATTCAATGCAGTTCAGATCTACACGTAGAATTTGAAAGAAACCGTCCTGTTGAGGATAGATTTCGTCTGCCAAAAACCGATGCTGACGTTATTGTATTAGCTGGAGATATTGGTGTTGGCTTCAAAGAGGAAAGAAAGTTCTTAGAAGCAACCGCACAGGTTCATGGCAAGCCCATAATCTTTGTGCTAGGTAATCACTCGTTCTACCATGGCGGTAATATAGATAGGATTCGTGGACGTTGGGCACAGTATGCAAACGAAGAAGATACTGGAGTTTACTACCTTGATGAAGGTTTTAATGTTACTATTGCAGACGTAAACTTCATTGGAGGTATTTTCTGGACTGATTTTAATGACTATAATGAAATAGATATGATGGTTGCCCAACGTGGTATGAATGATTTTACCTCTAGAATGAGTAAACTAGATAGTGGTTTAAGCAATGAAGATTACTATGATGTAAAAATGGATTATACTTCTGAGTATGTATTTACTCCTAGACGTTCAGTTGATGAGCATTACAAAACTAAAGAGTATATGGACTACTGGCTTAGAGAATGGAAAGGTCATAAGAATGTTGTAGTAACACATCACCTTCCTAGTGCTAAATCTGGGGACTCAAGATACAGAAATAGTAGTCTAAACCCAGCTTATAATTCAAATCTTGATGATTGGGTGATGGATAGAGATATCGCACTATGGGTTCATGGACATACTCATGGCAGTAATGATTATATGATTGGAGATACTAGAGTAATATGTAATCCTAGAGGTTACTGGAATTATGACCCTAATAATAAGTTTGATGCTGAAAAGGTAGTAGAAATATGATTGAATGTTATTACAAATGGTGTGAATTTCACAATTTAGATGAACCTTTCTGTACTAAAGCTAAATGTGAAGTTTCGGAAAAACAGATGAAGAGATACCAGTATTTTAGGAAATTAGAAAATATGATTGATTTAATTATTAAAACAAAGAAAGGTGACTCCTATGAGTTAACACTTGAGGAAGCTAAGGAATTGTATGAACAACTTGATGATATGTTTGTCCCTAAAAGCTCTAGCCAACGAAACACATCCAAGTCAGTGAGCAAGAAAAGCCTGTCTGATGACCCTTGGCAGCAATATTGGGAAGACAATGGGCTTTTGTTGCGTGGATATTAGCCACAGCGATAGTATCGGACGCAGCAAAACCAACCCCAGTCAAACATCAAGAAATTATATTAGAAGATGGGACTAGATGTGTTGTATTAAAAGGTTTGTATAGTGATAATGCTATCACTTGTGATTGGAAAGGAGTACAAAATGAGAGATATATGGGTAATCAGTGACACGCATTTTTTACATAAGAATATCCTTAAGTTTAAGGATAGCGAAGGTAATCTAATCCGTGGGGCTAGATTCGATACTATCGAAGACCATGATGCAACTATCATGGAGAATTGGAATTCTCTTGTAAAGCCTGGGGATATAGTGTATCATCTAGGTGATGTATTTATGGGACGAAAGGATGATTTCCTTCCACTATGGAAGAAGCTACACGGAACTAAGCGTTTAGTTCTAGGTAACCATGATGATGCTAAGTTCTTCGTTAAACACGAGTTAGTAACAAAAGTTGTTATGTGGCGGAGATTTGATGATAAGGGATTATTATTAACACACACCCCTGCACATGAATCTACGCTGGGAGAGGTTAGAGGAAAGCTCACATTTAATGTTCATGGGCATATACATCAAAATCCTAGCCCTTCAGTTAGACATCTTTGCGTTTGTGTTGAACAGACTGACTATAAGCCAGTAAATATAGAGGAATTAGCGTGAAAAAAGAAACATTTGAAAGCATACTTAAAGCTATTCTAAAGCAACATGACGTTGACATGAAACTTAATGATGCTTATAGAGAAGCACAGTTAGATACCTATTTCGTAGGTACGACAATTAATGAAATTTATCAAGCCTTTGACAAGGTATTTGTAGAACGCTATGGCACTGAAGGGTTAGATTTAATTCAGTGGTGGCGGTACGAAGCGGTGGATAAACTTCTGTTTGATGAGAATGAGGATGTTGTTGCGGATTTAACTGATATTGATAATTTTTATGAGTATATGGAGAATGAGTATGTATAGAGAACTGGGACCACTAGATGAACTTACTAAAATTGACCAGTTGAATGGTCGATATGATGAGGTAGGCAATCCTCTAATTAAGACTATTAATATAGATATGGATACATATTATGGGATGCAGGATATTTTTCTGCCTCAATTTTTGAAAACTGAGTACAATAGTGTAATTGATATGTTAGAAACACATCTTAACACGTACCTAGATCCAGCTGATACACCTAAGTATGCTAAAGATGATTTCACTTATATAGATAAGGTACGAGAGGCTTTAGAAGTTTTGGGCGAATATTATGGAGTTAAGTATGAAAGCTGATAGCATGTTTCTTTTAGTGATGTTTCTATGTCTACTTTTCTTTAGTGGAGAACCAGACTTACAAGATGCAATTATACAATGGATAAATAGAGGTTAAAAATGAGTATTGAAGATTATGATGGAGAACCTTCGTTCCTTCAAAAAATTGGGCTAGGGCTTCCTATAGATAGTAAAGGTAACCCACCTGGGCGAGCACGTACAAGTGAAGATTGGCAGGATTGGAACAACGAAATGCAAGAGCATTACCCTGTTCGATATTTCTTGAATCAGAAATTTAATATCTATTTTATCACTATACCTCTTCAAACTGCCGTGTATTGGATTAAACATAGAACTACACAGCGTTATCATATACTTAAAACAGGTGAAAAACCTGGGTATTTGGATGCAGGTGAGAGAATGTTTTATGCCTCCTTTAATTTACTAAAAGAATTTGTAGAAGTAGAAAAAGCTCATATATGTGGGGATGAAAAACTCAAAGGTGCAGACGCAGGTATAGCACATCTTAAGTGGGAAATGAATCTTACTAAAGAAGAGGGTGGAGCAAACCAGGCTGCCCTTGCGGAAGAAGTATACGAACTGTATATTTGGTGGGTACATACACGACCTAATCGTGAAAACCTTAATGATACAGCATTAGCTAAAAAATTCTACGCACTCGAAGAAGAAATTTATGGTACTGATTTTAGTATAAGTACTTCTAAAGATACAGAAGAACTTAAAGAGTTACGAGAAAAGTACTATAAAGAGTCTACTGAGTTAGAAACTCAGTATAATAAGGAAGATGTGGATATGTTTGTTAGATTAGCTAAAATTAAGGATGGATTGTGGACATGAGTATAGTTTTTGAGAATTGTTATTGGAACAATTATTTTTCTACCAATGGCCCCTGTATGGCTTTTGGTAGGTTGGGTACTTGTAGATGAACTGACGCTAGTTGAATCGGCTAAAGAGACTTGGCAGGAATACAAAAGACTACTTAAAGGAGGTCTGTAAAAATAATTCTTGACAATTAGTTAAAAATTAAGTATAATATACATATAAAATGAGAGAAGGGATTTGAGACAGTGACTACTCTCACTAAACAAAAGGAACTGTTCCATCTTACGATGTAAAATAGCAATGCATAGGATAATATCCTTTAACTAAGTTTATTAGTGCGTAAATTGCGATTAACTGCCTTACCCTCCTTAGGCAGACAATAAAAGGAGGGTTTTAATAAGCATTCCACTTTAGTATGTTTATTAAAGTTTGTTGAAAGTGTGGCTGATAGTTTAAAGCAAAACGCTCCCCTGCGGGGTAGAGTTCCCTTGTTCGAATCGAGGGTCAGCCAAGTTATTTGCTCGGTTCGTCTAGCGGTTAGGACACTAGGTTTTCATCCTAGTAACAGGGTTTCGATTACCCTACCGAGTACCAAACAATGCCAGAGTGGTGGAACGGTTTACACAGGAGACTTAAAATCTTCCGCTCATAAAGGGCTTGCGAGTTCGAATCTCGCCTCTGGTACCATTAATATAATAGGATAATAAATGAGCACTGAATACAAAGACAAAGTTAAGGTTGTTGGCTGCTATCTTGGATAAACTGTAGGGAGAAGAAGGATGAACAATAGAAAGGACAAGTGTTCGATTTGTGAGTGTGATTTCGATGAGGAGTCTGAGGGGGGGTGGAGAAGGGCAGGCGGGTGGGGCGACTGGAAGTGACTGACAAGGACATACAGCTAGTCATCCTTCATGCTTTGCTCTCCGCAGGATGGAATCCAGATGGGGCATTGATAGAGAGCGTGAGATTGGTTAAGGATTGGGAAATTATCTTGAAAGGTAATGCGGAGGCAAAGGCATGAACGTAACCGTAAGGCATTACCTGTACCTCGCTAATGCAAAGAGGAAAACAAAATGATAATACGTCATGTTGCCTGGGGGTGTAAGACTTGTAATAAGATTGATTGGATAGATAAGAAAGAAGCAACAGCAAAACCAGAACATGTATCTCATAGAGGTGTAGACATAGGTAGTTGTCCAGGAGTAATGATTAAACTATGGGAGAAAACAGATGATCCATCTTAAACAAGTAGCAGTACGAGCATTAAGTGTATTAGAATTAGCACGTGAGAGTCATGGCGTAATGTTAATGACTGACCCCACGCAAGACCCTTGGAAAACTAGAAAAGTATCAGAAAAAATACAAGATACAATTAAAGAACTAAAAGTCGAAATATTCAAGGATAATAATATTGACATTGCTATAGAAGCATTAAAAGCTCTAGAAAGTGATGATTATATAATTGAAAATATGCTGATTGATTTAGAAGGAATGCAGAAGTTAGCTTTTGACGAATGGGTGGAGGAGAATGAGGAGTGGTTAACTCAGTATGCTGCTGAAACTGGTTCAGATAGAGAGTTAGACTTTGATGTAGAACGATTTGAAGAAACAATGTATGAGGCGTATTTAAACGAATGAAACCATATAAACCAGAAGTTACTAAAGAACAAATAATCCTTGATGGGTGGGCGCATGGTTTTCAACCTCCTCAAACAAAAGACGAATTAGCTCAAATGGGGTTTGAAGTAACCTTAGAGTATATAGCTGAAGAATTTTGCAATATGGATAATGAAATGATGGACACTTTGAGGTATGAGAATGAATGTAGAACCAGACTATAATGTTGAAGCGGATAATATAATGAATACTATAGGTTTGCTTAACCTAGCTGAAGAGTGTATAAGCAAACTGGAGATAGAACTAAAAGAAAAAGAAGCAGAAAAGGCACATTCCCTAATAACTGAGGCAGCTTTTGGATGGCAAGGTAGTCGCGACAGGTACTACTAAATCGTCTGCAATGACAGGCGCGTGTGGTGGTTTAGAAATCAGCCGGTCTACGATAAGGATTAAAATTGGAACGTGTCGATTGCGTCACCCGTCGGATAATGGTGGTAATCATTGCCCACCACTTAATTTTATGCCCCCGCATGTCTGGCGACAATGCGCAAATCAGGGTTCGATTCCTTAGGGGCGGCCTTTTTAATTCGGGTTCGTCTAATGGAAGGACAACAGGTTTTGATCCTGTGAATCGAGGTTCGAGCCCTTGACCCGAAGCCAACAATTTTAGGAGAATATAATATGAGCGAGATCACAGTAGAAACTATAGAAGAACATGAGGATGGTAGTGCAACTATAGCTTTTGATTTTGATGATGAAACTACCCGTTTAATGTTACAGCAAGGTTTTAAAGCAATCATTAAAGAAGAAGGTATTAAAGACATTATAATATGTGATCCTATAGTACCATTAACTAAAGAACAAAAAACTTACGAACTATCTGATGAAGAGTTCCAGCTATTACTTCATATGGGAGTAATAGATGCTATTAAAATGGGTTTAAGTATTAGAAGTGAAAGTGTAGGCTGCTAATGATTACAGTTGAACAGTTTTGGGATGATATGCTTAAAGATGTAAAACGAGTAGAAGATACTTATATAGAAGTACCTGACCCCGACAATATAGGTGAAACAATTTTAGTTCACAAAGATTTTGAGGAATTTTTAGATTATGACTCTCCACCAATTAACAGCAAGTGATATAACCATCATTTTAGCAGGATTAAAAGTAGTTAATCCTATAAAACATAAAGAATTAATAGACTGGATTACCCTTCAGAAAGAGGAACAGCTTTTAGGTGGGCCTTATAAAGCTCGAATTAGAGAACAAGGATATGTAATATAATGCCTATTGATTATATATTTAATAAAGGTAAGTTTGAAGGACAGGCAATAAAAAATACTAATAATGGAGAAACGTCTTTTATTATTTGGTCTACTACTGAACCGTTAGAGATGTTGACTAAAGTCCTGGAAGATAAAACTGAAGTATTAACATATAAAATCAAGAAAGAAGATGCTATAATGTTCCAACAGATTTTAACCAAGTTATTAGCTGCCTCCGATAAAAGAACTTTCGAGTACTCTCCTAGTACACAGGAAAAGATTAGTTTAATTTCTAAACTAAAAAGATGGATAAATCATGTTTGATAAATTAAAAAATATATTTAAGAAGAAACCAAAACCAAGTATTATTACTCCTAAAACAATAAAAATAATGCCAAATATGGAGCAAGGAAAAGATTTTTACGAACAACGTAGAAAAGAAAGAGGTTTAGATGATATTGAAAATACTCGTCTAAAAACAGAGAAAGAGCAAGCAGATGCTTTTGCAGTTAGTTTAGAAATATTTAAAAAACACCAACAAGATAAAGCAGTAGCTTTACAAGAATTTTATCAACAACGTAAAAAAGAAAGAGGATTAGATTAATGGGTAAACAAACTAAATTTATAATTCCAAAAGGACAGTCTCGAATAAAGAGTGCTTTTCCTAAAATATCATCGCATGGTACTTTTCGATGTCAGCGTAAACCTAATAGTCCTCTTTGCAAATGATTGATATTCAAATCATTACTATCATTGGGATAGCAATTGTATCAGGGATTTCTTACTATTATGGGCACAGGAAGGGAGTCTCAAATACAGTAGACTTCCTAGAAGAGGAAGGTATTTTAGAATTTGAAGAGTAAAGGAAAACATTGTATAACTTGTGTACACTATACTATAACAAGAAGAGATAAATGGGGTATTCCCTATTGTAATCAACTAGAATCTAAAGTTTCCGTTGCTTTTAGTTGTAAACAGTGGGAAATGTACCAATAAAAAAATAATTCTTGACATTTCACCTTAATTTGGGTATAATATATGGATTGGATTGATAAATGGCATTTTGAAGTTCAGAAGAATAATATGGGGTATCATATTTGGGCAAAAGATTTAGAGTATGGAGAAGCTTACGAGTTCTTCATGCACTTTAGTAAACGTGAAGAAGCAGAAAACTATTTACATATAGTTTCTACTAATTATGCGTTTGATTTAAACCCCAACGAATGGCATTTGCATTCGTACGATTCTTACTGAAAAGGAGAAATATATGACAAACTTAGACTTTCCATTACGGGATATGATGATTGGTTTTGACAACTTTTTTGATCAAGCAAGTAGACTACCAAACAGTCAGAAGTATCCGCCTTATAATATTGAAAAAAAGTCTGATACACAGTATCAGATCGAACTAGCTTTAGCAGGTTGGATGGAAGAACAAATTGATATTGAAGAACATCAAGGCTCTTTAACTATCAAAGGTTCAAAAACAGACGATTCTAATAGAGACTTTATATATAAAGGAATTGGTTCTCGAGCTTTTACTAGAGAGTTCAAGCTATCTGATCATATGCATGTAGCTAATGCATCACTGAACCAGGGAATTCTCACCATTAGTTTAAAAGTAGAGTTGCCAGAGGAGCTACAACCTCGTAAAATAAGTGTAGATACCTCTAATCGGCTATTAGAGGAAGCCGTATAGTGGAGAAGCTATCACTTTAAAAACTTAGTTTGGTATTACTACAAATACTAAACAGTTCTGCGAAACTAAAATTATAAAAATCGCAAGAGGAAGTGTTAGTCCGCTTAATAAAAACTACACAGTTGAGACTCCATCACCTATAGTAAAGGGGGGTACTTTGTAAGCTCAAAGTAACTAAAATAAGCGGTTCAACCAAAGAACGGAAAATACCAGATCTGGCCTCGTTTCCTGAGCCACCCTTTAGCTGTCGACCTATAAGTGGTTCTTAAAATCAGGGAACATCTTTAAGAGTATTAGTAATAGTATTCTTAAAGATAAATATAAATTGCCCTCATAACGGGGGCTTTTTTATGCACATAAGAAAAATAATTCTTGACAATTTTGTTGAATGTTGATATAATCGGAGATAAGAAAAATATGTTGGAAAAAAACTGGAAAGGAATAAGTTTACTTACCGAGGAATTTCTATGAAACTAGATGCTTATGTTCCCTGGATTAAGGAAGTTAATATTGAATTATCTTCTTATAGTAAATGCCTTTCCTGTTATGAAATTAAGGACTCCTTAATGAAACAGTATTTTAACGATGGACTTTCCCCACCCTCAGCGGCTGAAAAATTATATCAACGAAGTCAAGCGCGTAATTATTGTATGTGCATTGTAAAAAACATAAAAAAGGCTCAAACTTTGAATGATATAATTAATGCCCCCTAAAAGGAATTAATTATGTTGGAATGGTTGTATTATTATACAATATTCGCACTGTCTGGAGCAATAGTATCTTGGTGGAGTATATTTATGCCAGCTCTATACCTATTATGTAAAGAAGACTGTCATCATGCTATGTTAAGAAGTAAATTCTTATCTTCTATAGTATGGATTGCTATAGCTTTTGTAGCAATACCGATGATTGCTATTCCTTTACTTAGTAGAAAAACTAGAATTGCATTTATTCATAACTTAACACTTGGATTTTTAAAACATTAATTAAACAGGAGAATTAAGTGGATCCACTTAAAGACGGAGAAAGCCTAGTAATCTTAGAAGATACTTGGGGTAATGAAGGTCGCATTTGTGATACTGCCAGACTATCAGCATCAGATAGGAGAGTAGAAGGTCAAGAGCTAGACGAAAGAGATAAAAATCTACTTAAACAACTGCTTTTTGGCTCACATGGCACTCCTTTCGAAACATTATACTTTAGATGGGGGCTACGTATGCCTATTTTTGTAGCTAGACAGTTTGTCAAACATCGGATGTCTAGTTGGAATGAAATGAGTAGACGGTATAGAGGAAAACCAACCCCTTACTATACACCAACTAAAGACCTTTTAGAAGTAGATGGATTTCCAATTTTTAGTAAACAGGATTTAATTCAATATGAAACTGCACTCAATTCGATACAACACATTCGGGAGAACTTATTGGAATCCGCCTATGGCAGAATTGAAAAAGCAAGAAAAGAAGGAACGCTACCGCCAGATACCAAAGATGGAAGAGATCCATGGAGAGCTCGCGCACGAGAGCTGGTCAGAGGTATACAGCCGGTATCAGAATATACGGAAGTAATCTGGACGCTAAACTTTCGCAGTTTGATGAATATTCTTTTCCTTAGAACAGATGTTCATGCTCAGCACGAAACAAGACAGTATGCAATTGCTATGGAAGAAGCTCTACAACAGGAGTTTCCATACTTGCATCAATTGGCGAGACACTTTATAGATAATCAATGGGAATTTATGGAAGGTTTAAATAATGAATGACTCAGACAGAGCATGTGGATTAGTGAGAGCATGGCTAAGTGATAGAGAAGAGAACCTCCCACATGCAATTAGTACTTTATCCCAACTTATCGATACTTTTACAATTAATACCAATAAGGAACTAATAGATATTCTAGAAGAACAAGTTAGAAAAAATATTAGTTATCCAGGATGATTAAATTAGAAGTATATGATAGAGTAGGAGTTCTTTGGACTTCTAAACTAGAATTTATCCCTGATACTATTAACCCAGGCCTTTTTAAAGACCGCGATGATATAGAAGAATATATCAAAAATATGGATATTCCTGCTTGGCGAAAAACAGGCTATCTAAATAGAATCTGGGTAGTATTAGATCAATGCTACCCTAAGCATTTTTATAGATTAAGGCATGAGATATAATACAAAATTTGGTATAACCCTATTTTTAGCATTAGTGAGTTTATTATTTTTATTCTTTATAACATCACAGCAAGTACACGCTGAAGAAAAAGAAGAAATTAAACCCGCAAAAGAATTAGTAAATGAAAAAGAACTTCCCCAAGTAAAAAAGTTGAATTGTAACCCTGAAATAGATATGTTTCATCAACTAAGCTGTATATACGTATAGTTGTATACATTCTTATATGAAATAACCAAAGAAAAATAATATATTTAAGCATTTCATTAAATAATATATTGACAAGATGGTTAAAATTTGATATAATATACATAGATTTTGGGAAATTCTCAAAAATTTTTTTAGCAGGGTCGATTTCGACCCTATTTTTAAACCTACCTATATTAGAAATTGCTAATATAGTTTAATGGAGATTAAGATTATGAAAAAGACAATTATGACAATCGCAGCACTTATGGTAGCTACTTCTGCTTCTGCTTTCTTTGGCGGTGGCGATGATAACCAGTCTGGTTATGGTACTGGTTCTGCTGATAGTGCTTTTGATGGACGTGGACGCGGTGCAGGTAAAGGAGACATGGATGCAGAAGGTAACTTCTCCATGACTATTAATGCTTCTGGTAAGGCTCATTCTAATATAGAAGCTGATATGGATGCAGATAGCAACAACCGTTTTAATGGTACTACTGATATTCGTACAGAAAACTCACCAGCTTACTATGGCGTTGCCCCGTACAATACAGTTCGATAAGGAAACAATATATGAAAAGGATTTCAGGTATTATATTGTTTTTAGTAGCAACATCAGCATTTAGCCATTCTGCAGATTGGATGAATGAAGCATATGGAACCTATGAGGGAGTTTCTGATAACTATGAA
>JACKQG010005076.1_pt1 | contig 14791 bp, 12 predicted proteins | sample 8237621 | NCBI WGS metagenome assembly JACKQG01 (sample SAMN15677084, study PRJNA649215) | marine metagenome | biome: marine; feature: Black Sea; material: saline water; isolation source: suspended particulate matter (SPM) from the Black Sea western gyre | collected 2013-06-09/2013-06-10 | depth... | reverse complement strand
TTTCGGCCTATGAGCGTATGGGAATTATCATAACCTCGGCTGACCTTGGTCTTTCATTGAAAGATCTAGAGAAACATGCGCTTCCGGTAACTCCAACCACCATCGTTCCCATGGGAGTATACAAGGAAGGGGTTCCCTCGGCTATGGTAACCGCTGATGCAAGCTATGCGGGCTTGCACGCCATGGCTGAAAGCTTGCCGGGTTCTCCACCGCTGGACAGCCTCACTGTTTCGCTCCAGGGTTGTGGTGAGGTAGGTTATCGAATCGCCCAGCATCTGATTGAAAACGGCACAAGAATTAAGATCGCGGAACCGAGCGATCAAACCTGCTCGGTCTTCAAACTGGAAAACCGCAAAGCCTTCGCTACTGGACAAGCAGTATTTCTTAAAGATCCAGACTCTATCTATAGCACACCGGCCGATATTTTTTGCCCCAGTGCCTTACGGGACATATTGCACAGAAAAAATCTTAAACGTCTTTTAAACGCAGGAGTCCGTATTATTGGGGGGCCGGGCAATAACCTCTTTTCCGATCAGATCAACGGACCTTGGATGTTTCACGATGCAGGGCTTCCCGTAGTTCCTTATGAGGGCATTGGTGCTGGCGGGGTGACCGGTGTGGCCTTTTCGGCAATGACAGGAATTTTTGGAAAGTGCCCATTCACAATTTCCGAAAAGATCCGGATGATCCGCGACTATGTTGCGAAAATTCTTCGCTGGTCAAAGCGATATGACCTGCCGCCACAGGTGATTTCCGACCGTATTCTGTTCTTGAGTACTCAACGACGAAGGGTCCTGGGGCAAAGACAATCGGACGAGCTACTTGAGAGACTTCGACATGCCTTTAATCAATCTGACCGACGCCATGAGCAAGACGTGGTTAACGAATACACCAAGAAGGGGTTTTTCTATGGCGAAGGCCGTTTCAGAGAAGGGGGGTGGAAATTTCTTAAAGCCTGAGCATTTGTTGTTAACCGGATGACTGTTCTGCACGGGGCAGGATAAGTAGCCGGTATGAGGTAATGAATGAGACAACCATACAAAGTAAAGGAGGAACAAATGAAAAAGATCTTATTTATGTTTGTGGCAGTGGTGTTTTCGCTTACTTTCGTTTTCAGTGCACAAGTAATGGCTAAAGACACATTAGCCAAGGTGAAAGACAAGGGTGTTATTGTTATCGGCGTCAAGGGAGATTACAAGCCTTGGGGTTTTCTGGATCCATCCGGCAAGAACATCGGCATGGAAATTGACATGGCCAACGATATAGCCAAAAGACTGGGCGTTAAACCTAAATTCATTGTGTGCCAGAGTGGGAATCGAAATGAGTTCCTGATCCAAGGCAAGATTGATTTGATTCTGGCTACCATGTCTGATAACCCAAAACGCCGAAAAGTGCTCGGTATTGTGGATCCGGGTTATTACTCGGGCGGAACCGCGGTCATGGCACTAAAATCACACGGTTTCAAAAAATGGACTGACCTTAAAGGTAAAAAGGTCTGTGGCACGCAAGGCGCTTACTACAATCGGCGTGTTGGTGAACTCTACGGAGCCGAAATTGTGGCCTTTCCGGGCACTGCCGAAGGCCTGACCGAACTGCAGAACCGGAACTGCGTGGCCTTCCTCCAGGACAGCACGTTGATTGCCGGTATGTTGGCTACTGATCCGAAATGGGCCGATTACGAGTCGCCGTTGCCGGTTGAGGATCCAGCTAACTGGCATATGGCAGTTACCAAAGAAGAGATGAACGGTCCTTATGGTAAATTCATAAGCGACGTGGTCAAGGATTGGCATAAGACTGGTTATCTTATTGAATTGAACGCCAAATGGAAGCTCGCCCCCGTCAGTTTTCTCCAGGAAATGCACAAGAAATATAAATAAACCTGTTTATGCGATGGGGCGGCGTCCTGGGCGGCGGCGCCCCGATACTTAATATTATAGAGATACGATGAGGGCATATGGAAGCGGTTTGGAATTGGTTTGCCTGGCTTTATCAGGAGTATGGGATTAACCTAGTCGTTTTTTACAAGTCCTATGATCGCAACATGTTTTTCAATGGCTTGTACATGACCGTCCTGATGTCCTTTATATGCATAATATTCAGCACTATTATAGGGATTATCGGGGCCTGGCTACAAGGCTCGGCGCTGAGAATACTACGAACAATTGTATATTGGTACATTCAGTTTTTTCGAAACACACCGCCTTTAGTACAATTGTATTTTTTTTATTTCGCGATTGGAAATTTGCTGCCCCGAATTCAGGACGTCGGTGGCGGCACGTCTCCGATTTTTAACAACCTGACCTGGGCGATTATTTCTTTTTCTTTTTTCGCCGCAGCTTTCAACATCGAAATATTCCGGGCAGGAATCGAGGCGGTTCCGACGTCCATGGTTGAGGCGGCCGAATCTTTGGGTTACTCCAGGTTAAAAGCCTATATCACGGTTGTATTACCGTTAGCTTTTCGCATTAGCCTACCAGCACTGTGTAACAATATTGTTAATCTGATAAAGACAACAACCCTGGCCTATGCCATTGCCGTGCCCGAACTATTGTACGTTTCAGCCCAAATATGGTCCGAGGAAGGCAATGTCAGGGAGATGATGAACTTACTGCTGTTTTTATATATCGCCATCATCGGAGTTTTAATCTTCTTCACGAATCGTCTCGAGCGGGCATTGAGGATTCCTGGCTATAACATCTGAAAAACATACGGAGAATTAGAAGTGAAAGTACTTTATGGATATGGCGACCTGCAGGCGGGCAGCATGATCCGGCGGCGTCATACCAATATGCCAGGTCTAGGAACGATAATATTTAGCAACCGGATCGGATTCGCTCTCATCTTGATTTTCATCACTTCCTTGATTGCAGGGGAGGCGATTGCCGCCGCGGTTGATAAACCTGGTATTCTCGCTACAGTGCTCAAATGGTTGCCTTTAATATTTAAAGGTTTCTTAATGAACGTTCTTGTCAGCGTCCTATCCATGAGTATAGGCACTGTTGCCGGTGTGATGCTCGGCGTTGGGCAGGAATCCTTGATTAAATATGTGCGGAAGATTTCCTGGTTTTTTACTCAGTTCTTTCGCAATGCGCCCTGGCTGGTATTGGTGTTTTATACTATTGCCTTAATTCCTTTTGAGGTAAAAATTGGTCCGTATTTCGTCCCATTTCCGGGCTGGTTGAAGGCCACAATCGGTTTGTCTCTTCCTGTAATGGCCAACACCTCGGAAATAGTCAGAGGCGGTATTCAATCCATACCCCTCGGACAGTGGGAATCCGCTGAATCTCTTGCATTTTCAAGGTTTCAAACTCTCTGGTCCATAATTCTGCCGCAGTGCTTCAAAAGGATGATACCCCCATGGATGAATTTATATGCTATTTTAACTACAGCAAGTCCCTTGATTTCACTCGTTGGCGTATATGACGCCTTACTAATGACCCGCTCAGCGCTGATGGCTGAAGGTAGAAGCGAACTACTTCTCCCAATGTATAGCATCCTCCTGATAATGTTTTTCTTATATTGTTATCCTATAGCCTATTATACAGTTAAATTAGAGCGTCGATACGCGATAAAATCATGAGGAAATAATCATGACATGGACTGAAAATCAGCCAATAGTATCTCTGAGAGATGTTCATAAAAAGTTCGGCAATGTCGAGGTATTAAAAGGCATATCTATGGACATTGCCAAGAGTGAAGTCACCATCATTATCGGCCCTTCTGGTTCCGGAAAATCAACCTTGCTTCGTTGCATAAATGCTTTGATTCCAGTCACTTCGGGATCGATAAAGGTTAGAGACATGGAGGTTAACAACCCAAAACTTAATAAGTTGGAACTGAGAAAAACGGTTGGCATGGTTTTCCAACAGTATAACCTGTTCCCTCATAAGACGGCAATCCAAAACATTATGATGGCACCTATACAAGTTTTGGGTCATGACAAAATGGAGGTCAAACAGCGCGCGTATAATTTGATGAAAAAGGTCGGCCTTGAGGGGAAAGAAAATTTTTATCCTGGAGAGCTTTCAGGTGGGCAGCAGCAAAGAGTGGCCATTGCGAGGTCTATGGCTATGATGCCTGAAATAATTCTTTTTGACGAAATAACCGCTGCACTGGACCCCGAAATGAAAAAGGAGGTATTGCTGACTATTAGAGAGTTGGCCGAAGAAGGAATGACTTGTATATTGGTGTCACATGAAATGGGTTTTGCCAAGGAACTGGCTGATAACGTGTACTTCACCGATACCGGCATCTTCGTGGAGTACGGTCCGCCCAACCAATTATTTAACGATCCCCAAGATCCCCGGACAAGAGCCTTTTTAAGCCAGATACTCTAGAATGGAAACACTTGCTTTTAAACTTGCGTCCTGGGCTACCAAACTGAAATTAAACGACATTCCTGCAACTGTGGTGGATGTTGCGAAGAGATGTATCATTGACGTTGTGGGAGTTAGTATTGCTGGTTCACAGTTTCATGTTTCAGATACGGCTAGAAAAATTGCTTTTCATGAATATCCTGCCGGTTCCTGCACAGTAATTGGTACTACGAATAAATTATCGGCTCTTGGAGCTTCCTTTTGTAATGCAGTCGCGGCCCATTGTCTGGACTTTGATGATACATGTTACGACGGAATTGTCCACGGCTCAGCTGCCGTATGGCCATCGGTATTGGCGGTCGGAGAAATGGTCGAAGCCAGTGGCAAGGAAGTCCTGACAGCGTTCATAGCTGGAGTAGAGACCGAATACACATTAGGCCGATTTTTCACCAACCATCTTTATATGAAAGGTTGGTGGAACTCTTCAGTATTAGGTGTGATCGGGGCTGCCGTTGGAGCCGCAAAACTACAGGATTTTAACGAAACTCAGTCAATGAATACTATTCAGAACGCTGCCTGCTTTTCGTTCGGCCCCAGAGCGTTGCTGGGAACATATTTAAAACCCACGGCAATGGGCATAACTTCATCAACGGGAATCTTTTCTACTTTGCTTGCCCGCCAGGGACTCACTGGCCCCAGTGATATCTTCGAAAACCCGCGAGGGATGATTAACCTTTTTAATGACAACGTAAAGAACGAAAAATCACTGGATTATTTAGGGAAAAGTTACAGTCTTGAGAATCCAGGTATTGCGTTTAAACTATACCCAGTTTGCTCAGCTGCCCAAGCTGCTGCTGAGGCCCTTAATGAGATATTAACCGATTACAACCTTAAACGCAGTGATATCAGCAAAGTCATCTGTGAAGTACCACCTTTGGTAGCGGCCAGTCTAATATACCCGAACCCAGCAAACGTTACCCAGGCCCAATTTAGCATGCAGTTTGCCCTTGGTTGTATCCTTGCGTATGGTCAATTGAGAGTGGCGCAATTATGTGAGGACGTGTTGAACGATACAGTACTCAAAAAGGAAATGCAGAAAGTTGAAATGATCAAAAATGACGCCTTAAGCGCCTCTGAACATGATCGTAAAAATTATCCAGAGGGAGCTATTGTTACGGTAATAACAGGATCCGGTGAAGAAATTCGGGTATTTAATGGAGCGGCAACCGGTATGCCCATAAAGCCAATGTCTGACGGTCAATTGAATAATAAATTCATCTCGTTCGCAGAGACTCAATTGACCTCGGAACATTCTTGGAAGCTTTTAAAACGCTTGAGATCAATAGAAACAGTTGCTTCGATTAACGACTTATTTGGTTCGAACGATACTACTTGATCTAAACTATTTCTATATCGCCTTAGACAGAATATCCGTTTGCGATGTTAGGACAAATATTAGTGAGGTTCGTGATAAAGTTGGTATTTTCTTTCAACATTTTAATCGGTTTCCTCGCCGCACGAGTCAAGGAGAACATTGGCTCCGATTGATGAGCGAAATATGAAAAATGAAAAGGTTGGAGCTATCAACGAACAAATTTGAATGAAAGTCGGTATTTGAAGCCGAGCAACAAATATTAACACAACTTTCAGGTGGTCAACATAGCGGGTATCCATTAGTCCTCAATTTCTTGGATTGAGCGATGTTTCTCAAAGTCGGCATTGCCTATGAAAAAGGAACGCCCAATGAGATACTAACTTATGCCAAGGAACCAAGAACACAGTTATTTTTGATCAGCTTATTGTGGATGAAAATGAATCGTGATGAGATCCAAGACGAGTCGATAAATATCCCTTTTGAGGTCCTGGGAGAGATCAAGAGAAAGATGGATGAATTTACTCCCCGGCAACGGGTGTTTGCCGAGTTTGTGCTTCAGAAGCCTGAATCCATGGCTTTCCTGTCTATTACGGACCTTGCCAGGGAAGCTGGGGTCTCGCAGGCTACCATCGTCCGGTTCTGCAATGCGCTTGGCTTTGATGGCTTCACTCAGCTATCCAGGATGGCTCGGGCAACAATTCATGCTACGCTGAATTCCGCTGGGCGCTTTCGATTAGTACGTCGTTTGAGGGAAAGGTCAATCAAAAAAGATTTCCCCCACGTCTTTGAACGTGTGATAAGCCAGGAAATCGAAAACCTTATCAACCTCCCCAAAAGCATCAAGACTGCGGATTTTTACCGTTGCGTAGATATGATGGCCAACGCGGACCGCATTTGTATTATAGGTTGTTTGGCCTCCAACAGCTTGGCCACATATTTTGGACAAATGTTAAGTAAGATTCTTTCCCAGGTGGACGTCATTCACGGCCATGGCATTATGTCATCTGCAATTTGTAAGCGGCTAACATCGAAATCTTTAGTATTTCTAATCTCTTTTCCACGATACCCAAAAGAAACTGTTGAGCTGGGGCGTTTTGCTGCAGAAAAAGGAGCCCAAATAGTCACTATCACCGACAGTCATGTTGCTCCTGTAGTACAATTAGGCAGTCTTTCATTTAATGTACAGATAGGTATTCCCTCTTTCGTGGATGCCTATGCTGCTCCTATCGCCTTTATTAATGCCCTTGTTACGGAACTGAGTGAGCGATGCGTGGAGAAAACGCAGATGAATTTAGGCCATTACGACGATTATACTTCACAGATGGATCTTTTTGCAAAATCAGCAGTGGACGGGGGGTGGTGGAAGAAATGGCCTTGACAAGGTGCAGCCGGAGGAGAAGTTGTCATGATCATCTCGAAATCGTCGTACCAGTAAGGTAATTTTTAGCTCCCACTAGATTAACAAAAACAATAAAGGAGTAGCAATGGATATCTGGAACCTAAAGGGGGGACATCTCAAGATCCTCAGTCAAAATGACATTGAAGAGATACACCAACGTGCGCTGGATGTATTGCAGCAGGTGGGGTGCTTCTTTGACCACGAGGAGGCCCTTTCCGTTTTTGCCAAACACGGTGCTATGGTTGATAAATCCAGCCGCATTGTCAAACTGCCAAGGAGTATGGTTGAGGAAGCGATCAGAATTTGCCCTTCCTCCATGCTCCTTGCGGCCAGGGACCCTAAACGTGACATTCATGCGGAAGGGGACCGGGTCTACTTTGGCCCCGGGACCTGTCCGGTTAATGTGATTGATCTTGAGACGGGCAGACTTCGTAAAGGGGTTTACCGGGACTGTGAGGACTTCGCCCGCCTGATCGACGCGCTGGACTACATTCATTTCTTTAAGACCATGATCACGCCAAGCGATGTCAACCAGAGGCTGTTTGAGCTCTATATGACATATGCCGCTTTCAAGAATACAACCAAGCAGATCAGCTCCACGTCGTTTTCACCTGAAACGGCCATGGATCAATACCGGATGGCCGTGGCCGTGGCCGGTGGCGAGGAAGCTTTCAAGCAGCGGCCCATGATACTGATTAACTTCCTGGCCGTGACCCCGCTTTCCTACGATTATAAGGCAGTCGGCGGGATCATTGGTGCTGCCCGCAAGGGTTACCCAATGATCATCGGGTCCGATCCCCAGGGGGGAACCACCGGGCCCGCCCCCCTTGCGGGTCAACTTGTGCTAAACGCTGCGGAGACCCTGGCAGGCATTACGCTGGCCCAGTTGGTTCATCCGAATGTGCCCATTATGTGGGGCAACATTGGCTCCATTGCAGACATGCGCACCGGTATTGTTGCTACGGGCGCAGTAGAATTGGGATTGATCAATGCGGCCATCAACCAGTTGGCCAAATGGTACCGCATTCCCACATACAGTACCGGGGGAATGTCGGATTCTAAGACCTCCGATGCCCAGGCAGGCGTTGAAAAGGCCCTCCAGTCCCTCACCGTGGCCCTGGCAGGCGGTAATTATATTCACAATGCCGCGGGCATACTGGATTTTAGTTTGACGTGCAGTTACGAACAGTATGTGATCGATAACGAGATGCTGGGTATGGTGGCCCGTGTTCTGGATGGCATCCGGGTCACCCCGGATACCCTGAGCTTTGAACAGATCAAGGAGGTTGGGCCTCGTGGTAATTTCATGGGACTTCGACACACCCTGGATCATATCCCCTCAGAGCACTATCTGCCACGGCTATTTGATCGCAGAACCTATGACACCTGGGAAGCCAATGGTGCCAGGGATATCCGGGAGGTCGCCCGAGACAAGGCACGAGAGATCCTTGGCACGCACCGGGTGGAGCCCCTGCCCGGGGAGGTACAGGAACAACTTCAGGCGATCATAAAAAATGCTGAAGAAACCTATGGAAGGTAAAAAGTGAGTAAAGTGTAAAATGAACCAAGGTAAACCAAAGTTAGAATTAATTGCCCCCCAATTTTATGGGATGGGTAAATAATGAAAAATCAAACTAAAAATAATAAGGAGTTAAAATGGATGCTTGGAATTTAAAAGGCGGGCAGCTCAAGATCCTCAGCCAGGGTGAGATTGAAGAAATCCATCAGCGTGCTCTGGATATCTTGCAGGAGGTAGGCTGTTTTTTTGAGAGCGAGGAGGCCCTGGCGATTTTTGAAAAACATGGAGCAGTGGTGGATCACTCAACCCGAATCGTAAAGATCCCGAGGAATCTCGTTGAAAAAAGCCTTCGACTTTGTCCCTCTTCCATGTTGCTTGCGGCCCGGGACCCTAAGCGTGACATTCATGCGGAAGGGGACCGGGTCTACTTTGGCCCCGGGACCTTGCCCGTAAAGGTACGTGACCTGGAAAGCGGTGAAGTTCGAATGGGTAAACTGAAAGATTGTGAGGACTTTGCCAGGCTTATTGATGCCCTGGAGTTTATCCATTTTTTCAAGGCCATGATCACACCGATCGATGTGAATCAGAAAATCCCCGAACTTTATATGATCAATGCCGCATATAACAATACCACCAAACAGATCAGCTCGACATCACTTTCGGCAGAGGGGGCCATGGATCTGTTCCGCATGGGCGTTGCCGTTGCAGGGGGCCCTGAGGCATTTAAACAGCGGCCCATGATCATCATCAATATGCTGGCCGTATCACCCCTTCAGTGGAGCAAGGTAAATCTGGATGCCATTATAGCCCTGGCCAAAGAGGGATGCCCGATTATCGTCGGATCCGAACCTCAAGGTGGTACCACGGGTCCCGCCCCCCTTGCCGGTCAGGTTCTATTGAATGTGGCAGAGACCCTTGGGGGCATCACGCTGACCCAACTAGTCCATCCCAATACTCCGGTCATGTGGGGCAATGTGGGATCCCTCAGTGACATGCGCTCGGGTCTTTTTGCATCCGGTGCCGTGGAACTGGGCCTGATCAATGCAGCTATGAACCAAATGGCAAAGTTCTATAGATTGCCTACATACAGTACAGGCGGGATGTCTGATTCAAAGATGTCCGATGCCCAGGCAGGTGTGGAAAAAGCACTTCAAGCCCTTACCGTGGCGTTGGCAGGTGGCAACTACATACATGATGCTGCCGGTTTGATGGAGAGTTGTCTGATATGTAGTTACGAACAGTACGTGATTGATAATGAGATGCTTGGTATGGTGGCCCGTGTTCTGCATGGTATCCGGGTCACCCCGGATACCCTTAGTTATGAGCAGATAAAAGAAATCGGGCCTCGTGGTAATTTCATGGGGCTTCGACATACCCTGGATCATATCCGTTCGGAGCATTATCTTCCCCGTCTCTTTGATCGAAGAACCTATGACACGTGGGAGGCGGCAGGTGCCAGGGATATCCGCGAGGTTGCCCAAGACAAGGCCCGTGAGATCCTAGCTACACATCGGGCGGAACCTTTACCTAAGGATGTTAAGGAGGAGCTTGAGGCGATCATAAAGAATGCCGAGGATACCTACGCGAAGTAAAATAGAAGAGTAAATAAAATGCTTCGAGTAAAAATAATCTAAGCCTCAATTTTAGTTCCGTTTAGATAATTTAAAGGGGATAGATTACAGAATACGAATGAAAAGGAGATTGTGAGATGTCAGAAGAAATCTTTAGTCAACTACGGGATGCTATTATCGAGTATGATTCGGACAGGGCGATAAGTGCGGCCAAAAAGGGGGTAGAGGAAAAAATTCCTCCGCTTGATATGATCAATAATGGAATCAGGGCTGCCCTGGATGTAATGGGAGAACGCTTTTCTTCAGGAGAACTTTTTCTTCCGGAGCTGATGCTTGCGTCCAAGGCAGCGGATGCGGCCGTGGAAATCCTGGAACCCGAGCTGTTGAAAAGTGGCGGTTCCAGTGAGAAACTTGGCAAGGTGCTGATCGCAACCGTCAAAGGTGACATTCACAATATTGGGAAAAACATCGTGGTGTTGTTAATGAAATCCGCTGGATTTGAGGTAGTGGACTTCGGAGTGGACCGGGTCTCGGAAGATATTCTGGCGGCGGCCAGGGAGCACGAGGTGGATGTGATTGGGCTGTCGGCCCTGTTGACTACGACCATGCCCCGGATGAAGGAGTTTATAGAACTGATGCAGGAGAGCGGTGTTCGGGATCAATACAAGGTGATTGTCGGCGGGGCGCCGGTAACCCAGGAATTTGCAGACATGATCGGAGCTGAGGGATATGGCGCTGACGCAACTCGCGCTGTTGCCGTAACAAAAAGACTACTTACACAATGAAATCGACCTATGGACTGGGAGTAGATGCAGGCGGTACCTATACCGATGCCGTAATCCTTAATTTTAAAACCGGAAAGGTGGAAGATTCCCGAAAGGCGCTCACCACACAGCCCGACCCGTCGGATGGCATCCGTGCTTCACTGTCGGAAATGAGTTCAGACCTTCTAGACAGGGTGAGCATGGTTTCTCTGGCAACCACATTTGCCACCAATGCCATAGTGGAAGACCGGGGTGGTGAGGCCGGCTTGATTCTCGTGGGTTATAACGAACTGCCACCCGAGATCCCACGAAATACTAGCGTGCTTATGGTGGAGGGTGGGCACACAGTCTCCGGAGAAGAAAGGGCTCGGTTGGACCTTCAAGCTGTTGAAGAGAAGTTAGATACCTTTCTGGTTGGACTGGATGCGGTTGCTGTGGCAGGTTTTTTTTCGGTGCGGAATCCTGCTCACGAGCTAAAAGTAGCCCAGTTTATTCGTGATAGATATGATTTACCCGTGGTCCGGGGCCATCGGCTTTCCATGCGTCTTGATGCACTGAAACGGGCGACCACTGCATGGTGGAACGCACGGTTGATTCCGCTCATCAGTAACCTGGTCAAAGCCACAAAAAAGGTGCTCTCGGAAAAGGGCATTCAGGCACCACTGATGGTGGTTCGGGGAGACGGCACCTTGATGTCGGCCGAAACCGCTCTTGAACGGCCAGTGGACACTTTGCTCTCAGGACCGGCCGCGAGTATCCTGGGTGCAAAATATCTGTCCGGTCTGAGTGATGCCCTGGTGGTGGATATGGGGGGAACGACCACGGATATGGCGATCCTTAAAGACGGCAACGTAGCCATTGATCCGCAAGGGGCCAGGGTAGGCAAGTGGAAGACACACGTGGAGGCCGCAAAGGTCAGGACCATAGGGGTGGGCGGTGACAGCCTTATTTTCGTGAACAGGGACCGGGAGCTGTCGGTCGGGCCAAGGCGGGTCATTCCGCTTTGTGTATTAGCCGAACGGCATCCGGAAGTTGTAAATTTTTTGCAGACCGTTTTGGGCTTGGTTGAAAAGGCCCCCTATCAGAGCCTTATTCCATGTTCATTTTATATGAGGACCGGTCGAGAAAACCGGGGCGGAGCTCCCCTGCCCGAATATCTGAGCGCTCATCCTGTGAGTGAGTTTCTCCTTTGCAGGGACTCTGGTAAGACATTCTGTTCATGGGAATTGGAACACCTCGAACGGAAAGGGCGCGTCTTTCGCAGCTCCCTGACACCTACGGATATACGTGTTGCGGAAGAACAATTTGAGTTTGGTAACCGGGAAGCAGCAAAACTTGGCCTTGCTATCTTTTCGCGACATCTGGGCATGGAAGAGTCGGGTTTTGTCGAGAATGTGGAAGAAAAGATCGGCGAAAAACTGTGTCTGGAGGCAGTAAACCTGGTCGGCGATAAAAATGATAATGCCCTTTCTCAACTGGTTGGCCGTTGGTTTAAACCGAAATCTTCTAATGCAAAGGGCGTCGACCTGGATGTTCAGGTAACCCTCACTGCACCTGTGATCGGGGTGGGTGCACCGGCTGCGGCATACCTGCCCGGAATATTCCGCAGGCTTCACACCAAGTGTGTGCTTCCCAAGGCATATGAGGTCTGCGTAGCAGTGGGCTCGGTTGTGGGGATGGTAGATATCACTGTAGCTGCTAAGATCATACCGGGCGAATCAGGCCATTTTGTCCTGTACACGGACACGGGAAGAGAGGAATTTGACACAGAGGAAGAAGCCGTTTCAAAGGGCCGTCGGCATTTGGAAGAACTTGCCCGGAAACGGATGGTACAGGATCACGTAGTAGGGCCCTTGCTTGATTTTAGTGTGGATCAAAGGAAAGCCACAACCAAAAGCGGGGAAGACATCTACCTGGAAACGGAATTACGCTTACGGGCAACCGGCAGGCCGAATGTTATGGAGCAAGGACATATGTCGAACCAGTTATGTGATGGAAAGGCGGGCACATGAAAACAGCAATAATGGAAAAGCTAGATGCGTTTAACATTTCTTATACAATCAAGCCCCATGAAAGAGCGGTGTATACTTCCGAAGATGCGGCGCGGGAACGGGGCGTATGTCTTTCACAGATCGTAAAGACTATGCTATTGACGAACAGCGAGGGTGATGTAGTGGCGACGGTTATACCGGGAGACAGGAAACTCGATTTTAAGAAACTCAAAAAACTAACCGGCCTGAAGAGTCTGAGTTTCATGAAACGAAAGTCCGTGGAGGAGAAATTGGGGCTTGTAGTGGGCGCAATTTCCCCCCTGGGAGAAATTTTCCAAAAGATACCTGTGTTTGTAGACCCGGGTGTTTTTGCAGAACCTTTAGTTGACATTTCCAGTGGCGATCCTAATGCAGGACTGGAATTGAAACGGGAGGATCTGAGAAGATTGCTGAATGATGCGACAATAGAGGAAATTGCCAAAAAAGAGTAAAATAGAGAATATTATAGGTCTTTTAGCGACACCATAAAAGGGTTTATGAAGTGAGAGGGGGGGTAATGCTCCCTTTTTTAATCATGTTGTCGGTGGGTTTCGCTAATCTTGTGCCTCATTCCATGAACACAATTACAATCTATCCTTACATTCTGAGCTTACAAAAGAGGCCTTAATAACAGATAAGGGTGTTTTCGAATTAGTTCTAGAAAAGAATCTTTTGTCCAAAGAGAGACTCGATAAATTACTTGACCCAGAAAATATGATTAGACCCAGAAAACGAAGCAAAACATAGTGTCCTTTAGGCGCACTGGATGATTGACACTGGATATTTACAATTATTATTTCGGAGAAGTTCTCCCTGCACGCGAATGTGTAGAAATCGCAAGGCTTTCAAAAGACGTCTTGGTAGAAATCTCAGCTATTTGTGGAAGTTAATTCAGTTTCCAGATTTCTGAATATAGACTGGAAGACCAAAGGAGATATCAATGCTCATTATTGGTGAACTCATTAACGCTAGCCGGAAAACTATAGGATTAGCCATCGAGAACCAGGACGAGACAGCCATCAAGAAGGTTGCGCGCGATGAGTTTGAGAACGGCGCGGATTACATTGATGTGAATGCCGGTGTTTTTGTGGGCAAAGAACCGGAATACCTGAAATGGCTGGTAAGCAAAGTGCAGGAGGAGGTGGATGCTCCCTGTGCCATAGACAGCCCGGACCCAAAGGCCATCGAGGCCGCCCTCTCGGTCCACAGGGGCACGGCCATGATCAATTCCATCTCACTGGAGAAGGAGCGCTACGAATCCCTTCTTCCCATTGTTGCCGGTACCGACCTGAAGGTAATCGCCCTGTGTATGAGCGACGAAGGCATGCCGGTGACTGTCGAAGACAGGCTGTCCATTGCCGACAAGATGGTAAACGGGCTTCTCCGTAATAATGTGCCGATTGAAAATATCTATGTGGACCCCCTGGTTCAACCCATCGCCACAAATGACAATTTTGGTATTGATTTCCTAAACGCGGTGGAGAGGATCATGACCACGTTCAGTGGGGTTCACACCGCCTGCGGTCTTTCCAACATTTCCTATGGCCTGCCAAACAGGAAGTTCTTAAACCAGATTTTCATGGTTATGGCTATAGCCAAAGGGCTTGATGGAGCTATCATCAATCCACTGGATAAACATATGATGGCCAACATAATTGCTGCCGAGTCACTTACAGGTAAAGATGTTTCTTGTATAAATTACATTAAGGCATACAGGGGCAAGAAGTTTGAGTTTTAGAGCATATAGGCTTAACTTATTTAAACAAGGAATATAACGGGCATAATTAAATAACAAATCCATTCTCTAAGCCGATAAT
>JACKQG010005075.1_pt1 | contig 14792 bp, 19 predicted proteins | sample 8237621 | NCBI WGS metagenome assembly JACKQG01 (sample SAMN15677084, study PRJNA649215) | marine metagenome | biome: marine; feature: Black Sea; material: saline water; isolation source: suspended particulate matter (SPM) from the Black Sea western gyre | collected 2013-06-09/2013-06-10 | depth... | reverse complement strand
AGAACACCTGCCTTACAAGCAGGGGGTCGGGGGTTCGAATCCCTCAGCGCCCACCCCCCCAAGCCCTTGGGAACTTCGGTTCCTGGGGGCTATTCTTTTTGTAGGAATAGCTCTGTAACTGTCGCATTAATACATAGATACAGGCATGCATATTTCAGATGTGTTGTTGAAATAGCGGTTTGATATGCTGTAATTATCGCCCACATTTTTACAATAATCCCCTAAAAATAGCCCATATTTCTCTTTTTCTCTGGTTCTGAGAATATTTCTACTTGTAACTGGAAGTCTCTTTGTGGCAGGGTCTTACGAAAATTGATGTGAAAAATAGAAGGTTTTTCTATTTTTTAAAATAGAACGGTTCGAATCTGATTCGGAGAGGCGTTCAGTAGTTAAGTAAGTATAATAATAACACGCGGTAAACATATCTCTACATGTGAGATATGCAGCGTATAAATACATCGAAGAGCAGACTGTTCTATGATGGATATTGTTAGAAGGCGTTATAACTTCGATGAACGCAATGAAACATGATCCCATAGAAAGAGATCCAAAGATCAAGAAGAGAATTCAAGCTGCTGAAACTGAAGCAGAATATTCTATGGAGCAGGATGGTACGATTGATCTGGATGGTGCATGTCATATCCTCTGGGAACGACAAAAGAAAATTCTCCTGGAAAAATATGGTATTAAATGGCGGTCACCAGGTGACATGAACCCTGAAACTATGTTTGATTAATTGTTACTGCTATGAGTCGATAATGAAAGATAAGAATGCAAGAATTAATACTACCTGATATTCAAGCTCCACTTTCTGACAAAGAAATGGATGAGTTAGGTGACTTCCTGATCTCTGAAAAAACTCCTGAGAGCACCATGGATATTGCAATGCTGGACGGTTTTCTGACAGCACTTGCCATAGGACCCAATACAGTTCTTCCTAGTCAATGGATGCCTGCTGTGTGGGGCGATGAAGAGATCGTTTGGGAATCGATGGAGGAAGCCCAAAAAATACTCAGCACCATCCACCGGTTAATGAACCAAATCATCTACGGATTCGATTTAAAACCTATCGATTTTCAGCCCATATTTTATGAATCAACTCATACGGGTAAGCGGATACCCATTTACGATGAATGGTGTATGGGTTTTGTAAGAGGGATGTTATTATCCCCAAAAGAGTGGCAGTCAATAAAAGATGCGGATATCGAGCCAGATCCGCTGGGACCAATTATTCTATTCGGGACAAAAGAGGGTTGGGAATTGCTGGAGAAGGGACCAGCATCCAGTGTTCCCCATGAGGACTGGGAGGAGTTGATCCACAAAGGCATAGGTATGGTTTATGAATATTGGATACCCTTTCGGAAAGCTATCCATCAAACAAAAATCCGGACTGTTGAGCCTAAGGTTGGACGAAATGAACCCTGCCCATGTGGGTCGGGGAAGAAGTTTAAGCACTGTTGTTTGAATTGAATTGGGGTTGGTAAATCGTTGTTTTAAGATTGCAAATCTATTAGCTACGCCAGATCTATAATAGCGTTTGAAATAGGGTGATTTGCTTGTCAAAATCTATTTCTTTGGCAATTTGAATCATTTTCTCAGTCGGTAAACTCCGATTACCGTGTAACTGAATTGGTAATGTTAATAACGACTCTTGAATCTCTGGTGCTAATAACAGCAAGCTCATGATCTGGCTTATGCGTTGTTGAGTAACGCCTTCAAGACGACCAATGTCCGATATGGATACCAGGATCCTACTTTGAAGCAAGTGATCGTAGAAGTGAGCCAAAGCCATCATACGCGAGACAATTGGAACCCTGCCAGGTAATTTCAGTTTTTTAGATGTACTAAATTCAAAATCAATTTTCTGTGAGATTCTCATTTTGTATTACCTTTCTGTCAAATAGAAGCTTCAACCCCAAGGGGCTGTACTCGAAATCCATGGATTTCTTTTTTCCATCCCAAAATATTTGTTCAAAAACATGATCCATTATCTCGTGTTGTTCTTTTACAGACAGCTTGTCCCAGACTTCATAAAATTGACTGAGGGTCTTGGTAATTTCACCAGCATTCATATTGGTGGACTCGATTGCTGTCTTCTGGGATCCTAATTGTTCAATTCTTTGACTAGCCCGACTAATATTGCTCTCAATATTTTCAATTGAATCATATCTGCTTAGAGTTGGATCGAGACCGATACGATCACGTTCCAAGCGATGACTGGCAAGTTTGACAGTAAGTCCTTTTATCTCATGTGAGATTTCATTCAGCCTGGTGTCTCTTTGCTGCTTAAATTCATCAAGAAAAGCTGAGAGAAGTGTCGGATCCTTTGTAATGGCTTGGATATGCTTTACAACAAATTCATCCAGTTTATTTGCAGGCACTGATGGATTGCTACAGTGCTTACGTCCATATTTTGAGACCTTAAGGCACACATAATAGCTATATCTTTTATTGGGCTTGGATGTATATGTCTTGATCATGCGAGAGCCACAGTGTGAACAAATCAGGATTCCATTTAGGATGGAATCGAATTTTTTCCTGCTCGTGTTAGTCAGATTATTCCGGTTCTTTTTCATCAGGGCTTGTACATCATCAAAAACTTGTTGATTGATGATGGCTTCGTGTTCGCCATCGTAGATGTTTTTGTTATGCCTAACTTTGCCAGCATATGTCGGATTTTTTAGAATAGTATAGAGTACCTGCGGGGATAGAGGTTTACCGCCCGTTATATGTCCTCGTTTGGTTTGCCACCGTTTTGTGGTCCAACCCCATTCTCCAACCATCTCAGCAATTTCACGAATTGATCGGTTGTTTAGATATAGATCATAGATCTTCTTTATCTGAAATCTTTCATGATCATTGGGGATTAATTTTTTTTCTAAAACATCATATCCCAATACGGGCTGGCCACCCATGTATTTACCCTTTTTACGGCTGCGATCTATTTTATCCCGAATGCGTTCGGAGATCATTTCCCTCTCGAACTGGGCGAAGGTGATGAGAATATTGAGTGTCATTCGACCAAGGGAAGAAGAGGTATCAAAATATTGAGTGACGCTCACAAACGCCACATTATGCTTATCGAATAAATCCATGACATTGGCAAAATCAGCCAAAGACCTGCTTAAGCGATCCACTTTGTAAACCACAACAGTATCAACATTACCAGCTTTAACATCCTCAATGAGGCGATTGAATCCCGGGCGCTCTGTGTTAGCACCGGTAAAGCCACCGTCATCATAGTGGGTGGGAAGCGTTACCCAGCTACGAGACTTTTGACTTTGAATGTAGCTTTCACACGAATCCCACTGTGCGTCCAATGTGTTATATTCCTGTTCTAACCCCTCTTCAGTAGATTTCCTGGTATAGATGGCGCATCTGATTTGTTTGACCTCTGATTTATTTGCAATATCCATCATTATTTTAACCCGAAGAATAGCTTGCCATTCCAGTGAGTGCCAGTGATTGCCTTGGCTACAGCAGAAATGGATTTATAGATGTTATTCTTCCACAGAAATCCCCGGTCTAATACGGTCACCTCATATTTCTTGCCCTTGTATGATTTTCTCAGAACAGTTCCAGCAGCTAATTCTATTTTTTTGGGCTTCACTTTTTCGGGGATGTCAATCTGGAAATCTGGATGGGGATATATCCGGGCTTTTGTGTCCTTTAATTCGTCGATTCTATCCAGAGCCATCTGTGAGAGAGGTTTGCTGCTTTCGGACTGATAAAGCCAGGCTATCTTACGAATCAGGCTTTTGCGGTTATGCGTGTAGTAGCTTTCACCGGTAATGCGAGCATATTCCTTCATGAGCTCACCTGGTGTCAGTTGGTAGAGCCTGTCGATGCGCTTTGCAGTTGTAGCTTTCATAGTTTTACACTCCTATGGGTTTGTTTTTTCACGAATTTCTCTTGCTCAATGTGGCATGACTCTTTCCCTGCAATCCACTGAATATTCTCTGTATCTTCTCTTGTATGCTGGAGTGAGGTTTTGTGGTCATCCTCAAGTTTTCGTAGCATCCCTAGGCTCAGTAAGCGTATTATATTATTCATTTTAGCTCCTTTCTGAACTTGCGTTCCATACCTCCTAAGGGCAAGCAGAACGGACAAAAATGAAAACTTTATAATTTCTCCTTGTGTAAACAGGTATCTTACAGTAAGTTTGGCGTGTGTAAGATGTTAGTTAGCAGTTGTCTAAATAAAGAAAGTGAAAGAATAGAAATATGACAAAAGAAACCCTCGGCCAGATGATCTTCAGGCTCCGCACCGAAAAAAAGATCGGAGTTAGGGAGCTGGGGCGTAGAGTGGAGGTGACAGGTGTGCACATCTCAGCAATTGAAAAAAACAAAGCAAAACCATCACCTGAATTACTCAGGAAGATTGCCGAAGTGCTCGAAATTGATGTGGATCGGCTCATGGTTAGAGCTGACCAGATTGATCCTGAAGTGCTGAAAGTAATAAAAGGGAATTCATACGCGGTTCATGATTTTTTGCGAACAGCGAAGGGATTGAAAAAAGACCAGTGGGAAGAGCTTAAGAAAGAAGCTCAAAAAATGTTAGACAAAAGTAAATAGGAGAGTTATTAGTGACAGTAAGTTTGAACAGCGTTCCGTTTTTAACCAACGACGAAATAGAACAACAATCCTGGAATCTTATCTGGGACTTTTCACAAAACGAATCATGGAATATATCTGCACCTATTCCGGTTGAAACCATTGCAGAAAATTATCTTAAATATCAAATAGAAATTACTACTGAAGGCCTTTTTAAAGAACCAGGAGTTCTAGGAGGAATCATTTTCGAGGAGAATACAATCCAAGTGAATGGTGCTATTGAGAATCAGGAAGGCCGCTACAATTTTACTGTCGCACACGAACTAGGTCATCATTCATTGCATAAAAACTGGCTAAATTCTATCAAAAACCAGCAAACACTTTTTGATACGGATGAAGCACCGGGGATACTTTGCCGAGAAGTAGGGAAGAAACCCTACGGAGAGATTCAAGCAGATAAATTTGCTGCAGCTCTGCTAATGCCTCCATCCATGGTTACCACCAGCTTTAGGCATGTATATAGTGAGAGAATTAATCTAAAAATATTGTCAGACAGCTCGTCTTTTTGGGATAATCCAAATATGCGGGCGAGTAGTATTGCTGAAGAAGTCATTGATGCCGGTAATTTTCAAAATGTGTCAATAACTGCCATGGTGAATCGCTTAATCACCCTTAAGCTGATCACAGGGATTGAGTACCAGAGAAATGATCCGATTTTAAATATTGTATAGAAAGGAGTAGCTTACATTTGAAAATAGTCAAGACAACAGTGAACGCAAAGCTCCTTGAACTGGGCTTTGAATTTGCCAAGAATCCTTTCGCGGAATACAAAGTAAAAGTCCAAAATGGAGTGCCTGTGAATGCCAGAAAGGTGAAGGATTTCAGGAAACCTAAGAGGGAATAATTTTTTCATATTAGAACTGGCTGCTCTATTGACTGGTAGGGTAGAGGTTCGAACTGCGGGCTAATCCCGTAAAACAGTAACACAACTGGCCACCTGGGTAAAACCCAGATTTTAAGGAGGTTGTGATTTGCCAGAGTTGATTGGCAGATCACAACCTCTTTTTGTTTTTAGGAGTGATAGATGAACCAAAATAGAACAATAGTTAGCGACAATGAAAATTCCATTCCGGTGCGTTGTCCGATTCTGGCCTGCAAATGCACAAAGGGTAAAAAAGGCAAGTTATTAGGCTGGGTAAAGGAAAAGGAACGGGATGGACCAAGTAAAGAGGTCGCATTTCCCTGTAAATATAAAAAGGTATCCAAAATATGGATCAATATAAAATAATTAAGAACCCAATGCCATGAAGTGACCCACCATGTGGTCCCGGATGATGTGATCTAAAAGGCGCACTCCCCAAAGGCTCTGATCAGCCCCAAGGAGTGCGTCTATGTTTGATGCTCAGTACCGGTCTTTATCCCAAGAGATCCGTCGAAGGACACAAGTTTTTGAAAAAATTAGAACCAAGTACCTTAATCAATACCCGTTTAAATCAGCTGAATCCCTGATACAGGCGTTTACCGAATTACAAGACCCAAGCTACCAAAGCTCAATTATTGCAGAATTATTAAAAGCATCGAACACACCTGAGCTTCAGCAATTTTGCTATTTGGTATTAACGGCAATATTTTGGCGGAACCTAACATATCTGGCCAGTTCCTGTAGGGGTAGAAACCTCGTTCCAGAGGATCTTCTGTCACAGGGTAATCTGATTCTTCTTGAATTATGTTCCAAAGCTGCTGGCAAACCTCCTTCTATAAAAATATATGCAAACCTCACCAGATCCCTGCGTCGAGATTTCTACATCTGGGTGAAAGCCAATGACTTTGAATATGCAGAAATCGAGGATCATCATATTCCTCACACTCCTCAGAGTACAGATACAGACAAAATTATCAAGCAGATTCTGGCCGCAAAGATATTGAAGAGCAAGGAAATGGAATTGTGGCTGGATGTTGCCCGGGATGAACGGTCTTTAAAAGAAATAGCCTGTGAGCAAGGTGTGAATTACGACGCATTCCAAAAAAGACTCAGGCGGATAACCCAAAAAATTGAAAACCATAAAAATTAATGTCCGATTCGCCTGCCCTTAAGTAACAGAATGAAAAACATCAAACAAATATCTCAAAGCCTGAGTCCCCCACAGCTGGGGGATCCCATGACTCAGATGTACTATGAAATTGTTCAAACACTTGGCAGTTATGCTGGGAAACACCCCCAAGATTTTGAGGAGGCACGCATGTGGAAGCTCTTGAAGGAAATTGATTCAGTATACCTCCACCATATGCGGGAGCTCATCGAGGAAGCCAGTTCAGAAAACCTGCAAGAGACTGGTCACAATTATCATCCAGCAGCTCAGTTCATTATGGACCGCTTAATCCGGGAAAATCAATCATGAAAATTACTGAAATCAAAATCCGTTTAGCAGCGAAAGATGAACCACAGCTGATTGGCTTTGCTTCACTTGTTTTGGATGGGAATCTCTATCTAAACAATATCGCTATCCGCCGTAAACCTGATGGAACAATATACTTGAGCTTTCCCCGATATCGGACTGGTGGGGGCAATGAGTATCCCTATTTCAAACCAATCTCAAAGGGGTCTTACGATGAAATCAAACAGGCACTCATTCAATCCTTTCGCATGGAGAAAAATCATGACTAAACAAATCCTCACCTATTCAGCAGCCAGAAAATTTCAGGTCTGCCATAAGGCTTATCACAATCGGTACTTGGAGAACCTGGTTCCCTTGGAACAAGATGATGCACTCTTCCTGGGATCAATTATTCATGAGTGCTTGGAATTGCATTATAAAGAAAGGGCTTCTCTTGCCAAGATTAATAGAAATATAGATGCAGCCTATCCTCTAAAAGATTCAAACGACCGCCAAAAAAGAGATTGGCACTTGGCCAAAGCAATGATGAAAGGATATGTGGAGCACTATGCCAAAGAAAATATTGAAGTCGTTGAAACTGAATTAGAGTTCCGTATTCCAATCATCAATCCCAAAACAGGTAGATCCAGCAAATCGTTCGAATTAATGGGAAAAGTGGATGGTCTTGTTTGTATGGACGGGGCGTACTTTATTTTGGAACATAAAACAGCTGCTCTTATTACGGGCGATTATATCGAAAAACTACCTCTCGATTTCCAGATCAATCTCTATGCAATGGCACTGGGTAAGGAGCGTCAATTACCAATTACTGGTGTGATTTACAATGTGATCCAGAAAAGTAAGATCAGACAGAAGCAAGGCGAAACAGAAGCGCAGTTTGAAATCCGTCGTCAGGAATTAATTCGGAAAAGCAAAACTGGGAAAACATCAGCCAGGCGTCAAATGCCAGAATCGGATACAGACTTTCAGAAGCGTCTGGAATCGGTTTATTCATCGCCAAATATGTTTGCCCGTGAGACCCTTTATCTATCGGATGCTGATATAGACCGAACCAAGCAGGAACTATGGGAAATAACCCAGGAGATCCTGGACTCTCGTCGCCGAAAACATTGGAGTCAGAATACGGACAGTTGCTTTCGCTACTATGCCCCTTGCATGTATTTCCCACTCTGCAGGGCACATGATAATCCTAATGTGAAAGATAATCTATATACCAAGCGTCCACCCCATAGTGAGCTCTCAGTGGGTGAATCAAAAATATTTTAATTAACTAAAAAAGGAGAACAGCTTATGGCAATATTACCAAAGCAAAAATCACCCCCCGTGCTGGGGCTTGAACGGCAAACCATACTTCTTTATGCTCATGCCAAGTTCGGGAAAAGTACAATCGCCTCGGGAAGTCCAGATGCAATCTTTTTTGCAACCGAGGCAGGACTGAACCACCTTGATGTGTACCAAGTTCCTATTCACAATTGGGAAGACTTGTTAAAAGCATCTAAGGAAATTGGGACTGGTGAACACAATTTTAAAACAGTCGTAATTGATACAGTGGATAATGCCTATCGTTTGTGCAGTGAGCATATCTGCAAAGAGCATGGCATTAAGCATGAATCAGATCTGGGATATGGCAAAGGCTGGGGTTTGGTAAATGGTGAGTTCCAGCGTGTTCTTACGAAACTATCACTATTGCCATATGGCTTGTTTCTGATAAGCCATGCTGTGGAACGAGAGATTCAAACCAGAACCGGTAGCTACACCAAGATTATACCGACACTGTCTGATAAGGCTCGAAAAATCATCTTGGGGATGAGTGATTTTATCCTGTATGGTGATATTGAAGAATCTTCAGATCGTGATGGAAAATCTGGAATCCGCAGAGTTCTTAGAACAAAACCAACCAAACATTACGAAGCAGGTGACCGTACCGGTAAAATGCCGGAAACCATCGATGCTACTTATGATGCTTTTTTAACAGTCTACCAAAAAAACATCATTAAACCAGCTAAACAAAATAGAGGAGTGAAATCATGACCCCAGAAGAACATCAAGACATTGACCTGGAAGCATATGACAACCAGTTCGACCAGGCAGATGAACCAGAATTTGATGAGATCCCTGATGGGAAATACCAGGTGAATGTCGAGAAGGCAGAAATCACAAAAGCCAAGACAAGTGGTAATCCCATGCTGAAGTGGACACTTAAAATTGTTGGTCCCAGCAATATTAATCGCCTGCTTTGGAATTATCACATCCTGAATAATCCCACAGGACAGAGCTGGTTGAAAAAAGATTTGAAGCTGTGCAATGTAAGTCTAAACAAGCTTAGTGATCTCCCTTCAAATCTGGAATATCTACTCGACGTTAAGTTGGAAGTAACTGTTCGTACCCGTGATGGGAATCAGAACATCTATTTCAACCGCAGACTTTCTGATATGGATGCTGGATCATCCGAAAAAGATCCACTTCCGTTTTAGGATGATTGTCATAATAGATACAAGAGAGAAGCTCCCCTTCCAGTTTGATAAGAGCATTAGAACTGTTCGATCCAAACTGGAAGTGGGAGACTACTCCCTTAAAGGTTTTGAGCACAGGCTTGCCATAGAGCGCAAGAGTCTGGATGACTTTATTGGATCAACGATTCATGACCGCACACGGTTCAAAATGAATTTGTCTCGTCTGGCAGAGCTGGATCATAAGGCCATTGTGGTAGAAGCCTCTCTAAAGGATGTGTTCATGCACAGATATAAAAGCAAGACTCATAACCAGGCAGTCTTCGGAATTGCAGCGGCAATAACTGGTAAATGGCAGATTCCGGTCTTCTTCTGGGAGAACCATGCCTATGCCCAGATGATGGTGGAAAAATATTTTAGATCTGTATGGGATTCTTATGAAAGGTAGTCAGATTTCTGGTCAAGTCACGAAACTCTTCTTTGCGAGCGAAGATTTTTGTGCAGGAGTTTTAAAGACCGACAGTGGCCAGTCAGTAAGGTTTAGCGTCAAGTTCCCTCTCAAGCAGGATGAAAACTGCAAACTAAAAGGGGGGTTTAAACGCCATATCAAATACGGATGGCAGTTTGAAGCAACCAGTGTGGAAAAGGACATGCCCGTTGATCCGGAAGGGCTCATACGTTTTTTGTCTGAATCGGAAAGTTTTAAAGGAATCGGTAAAAAACGTGCGCTGGAAATTGTTGCGATATGTGATAGGGGAGAAGACTTAAACCCGGGAAATAATTTTGAAGATATTTTACAGTCTACTCCGGAAAAATTCCTCAAAGTCAAAGGTGTAACCACTGAGATCATCAAGAATATGGCAGAATCATGGATGGAGTCCAGGGATGTCAATTCAGCCATAACAGTGTTGGCAGGTTATAATTTATCCATGAACCAGATATCAAAGGTCATAAAGAAATTCGGGAGCATGGCAGTTCATATTGTGAAGGAGAATCCCTACAGTCTGGTAGAGGCGATTGATGGGTTTGGTTTCCGCAGGGCAGATGAAATCGCTCTAAAAGCAGGGTTAAATCGAAATAGCCAGCAAAGAATTGATGCATGCCTTGTTCATCTAGTGAAAGAAGAGTTATCCAATGGGGATACATGGATAGAAGAGAGGGAACTGGTGGAAATGGCAGTTACGGTTCTTCAGCTGTCCCAGCTGGATGCTGAGGAGAATATTCATGCTCATCTTGACAGACAAATACTCATCAAAAAGCTAACATCATTCAGCTATCACTCAACCAGCGTTATTGCACTTCCAAAGATATATAAGATGGAGAGGGTCCTGCTTGATTGGCTTAAATCAAGGCCATTACCTATTAATGACAAACCCCAGAATGAGATGAAAACCAAAGGGATGACCAGGGGACAATCACAGGCCTTCCTGGGAGCATTATCAAACTCTCAGTATCTTGTATCAGGTCCTGCTGGTTCTGGAAAAACTTATCTCTTAAAGAAGCTGGTTGATGAATTTGAGATTCAGGATTTATCGATCATTCTCTGTGCTCCAACAGGAAAAGCAGCCAGACGCATGGAGGAAGTCTGTGAAATATCTGCATCCACTATCCACAAACTTCTTGGGTATGATGGGCGAGGGTTCAATTACCATAAAGAAAATAAATTGGATTGTGATGTCCTCATAATCGATGAAGTGAGCATGATCGATCTGTGGCTTTTTTATTCTCTTATGGATGCAATTGATCTTGCTACCACAAGGATTATTTATGCTGGAGACCATAATCAACTACCACCGGTAGGTCCCGGTAATGTTCTGAGGGATATCTTGCAGCAACATCTCATACCATACACTGTACTGGACGAAGTCGTAAGACAGGCTGGTACGCTGAAGAAAAATTCACTCCAGATTCTAAACGGAGTAGTTCATGGTCTAAGGAAAACGGATTCCAAAAGCCATGACTGGAAAATAATGACACGTTACGATAATCACAGTGACCTGATTAATTGCCTTATCATGCTTTATCGTGACATTTTACCAAGTGAGTACAAGGATTTACTCAGGGATGTTCAGGTGCTCTCACCAATGAAAAAAACTGATATTGGGGTAATCCATCTGAATCGAATATTACAAAGGCTTCTGCAGGAACTCTTGTATGGAAGAGTGATTGCCCCAAATCCAAAAGGGAGTTACTCACGGATTTATCCTGGTGATAAGATTATTCAGACACAGAATGACTATAAGCTGGGAATTATGAATGGACAGATGGGTATTGTAGAAAAAGTGGACTATCAGCGGGGTAAGTTTTCAGTTGAATTTGAAACCGTTGGTAGATTGGAACTTAACAGGAAGCAACTACAGAACGTCTCTTTGGCTTACTGTCTGACCGTCCATAAGGTACAAGGCTCTGAATTTCCCTGTGTTATATCAGTGGTACATTCATCACACTATATCATGCTGCATCAGAATCTGTTTTACACCAGCGTTTCCAGGGCGAAAAAGCAAGGGATTATCCTAGGCGATATGAGGGGAATCAGGGTGGCGGTGAAGAATCGTCAGGTTGATAAACGAAAAACCTTTCTTTCGCTCATGGGGGAGACGAGGTGAAGCGGTTTGTATGTTTAACTGACTATATCAAATCTTTTCCGACGAACACACTCTTTCGTGAAGTCTGGCATCGTCATGATTTGAAGGACATAGGTAAATACATTTTTCACACAGATTTTCCTGATAGAGCTCTCAAGTATCTGGGGTATTCTATGGGGCTTCCACCACATAGCCCCAGCAAAAAATACTTGATGAAGTGGATTCCGTTACCGGACGATAAGAGTATAATGACCAATTTTGCCCATGTGTTCAATCAGTACAACTGCTACACAACGCTTAATTATTATTCTGCGGAAGTAGCGCTTAAAAAAGCGGAGCTAATCATTGAGGATGAAAAGCTTCGTCGCATGCAATCAATGCCTCAAATATTTTCTCCAGAACGTATCCAGCATCAGCAAGACAAGATCCTCTCCATAAGTGAGGGATTGGAAGGCAGCTCGTTTGTGGATCTGGCTTTTGACTTTGATATTGATCCAGATAAGGCGATGAATACTTTCGAGAAAGCTATTAAGAATACCTTGAAACTTGCGAGTTACTTTGAAGACAGGTATGTAGAAAATCAAATGTATTTCTCTGGGGGGAGAGGTTTTCATGTTGTTGTACCATATTCTTCGTATGGTCAACGGAAGGCTTCCAATAATCATCTGGTCAACCGACATATGGCTGAGCTTATTGACCTGGAGGTTGGACCTTTACAACTAGATTATGCCATCTATTCATCCCGACGACAACTTCGTATGGTGAACACTTACCACCAATCCTCCGGATTAAGAAAAGTTGCCTTAACCAGGCATGATTTAGAGTTAGGTAAAAAACATATTTTAACGCTGGCCAGATAACCGGGGGGAAGATGGTGTGGCCAAAAATAATTCGATTGTTCAACTATATGAATTAAGTGCCAGATACTGTAAAGATCATTCCAAGTACACAGTAAAACCGAAAAACATCCGGAAGCTCTCAGCTGCCAAAGAGAGCCAACGCCCGGCAAATGGTGAGTACAGTGCTTCAAAAGAAATAGAAGACCTAACTCATCCTCCTTGTGTTACTGATGCTATTATTCATGGTGTTGTAGACGAGAAGAATGCAAATCGTAACCAGGTGACCATGTTTTTAGCCGGTTACCTCAAAACGATTGAGCGTGATGTGGATGAATCACTTGAATTTTTAACAGCCCACGCTCTGAATACTCTGGCCAGATTTTCACACTCTTCTCCACGCGATATAGAGTTATCGACGTTCACCTCGGTGAAAACCATTTTCTCATCAACCAAATACCATCATAATTGCAGCTTTGCACGGAAGCTGGGCTTCGATTGTAATCCGAGTTGTGAGATCTATTCTGAATACAAGAAGCTCGAGTATGGCAAGAAAACAATCGATCTGCCTGAATCAGAACCGGAAATAATGCATGAACTCCTTTTTGACACTCCTCATGAATTGCGTCAGCACATGGTATCAAAAATCAATAATTACGTGATGGATCTCCGAGATAAAAATAGGAAACGTCAGATTAAACCACTTCTCGTAAAAGCACCGGCAGGGTCAGGAAAAACCATCACCACATTCAACTGGGTTTCAAACAGTGGCTTGAGAGCTCTTTGGATTGGCAGCCAGCTCGATTTATTTGAGAACATCCCCCATGAGCATAGAGCCAACTGGCACAAAATAAGGGGGCGACAGGGCGATGTGAATCGGGATGGGATGTTAACCCCCGGTAACTGTATTAAACCGGATACAGCGGCATTCTTGCGTGAAAAAAATCTAAACGTACATAAGCATCTGTGTGAGATGTGCGACTCTTTCAAGACTTGTGAGTATTACCGTCAATTTGACGACAAAGAACGGCACTGGTTTGTTCAGCAGCCCATGTTTCTCTTTAAAGTAAAAAAACAAATCAAAGAATTTGATGTGGTGATATTTGATGAAGATATCATGGGTCAGTTTAAACAGGAGATCAAAATTAAAATGAGAGATTTTCTGGATATCCGGAAGTGGGTGGATGAGAGCTATTTGGATCTTGTCAATATGGACGCTCCGTTGAGAGTAATTAAGCCTGTCCTCTCTTTAAGAGTCCTCATTGACACCTTTATCCATCTGCTATCAGACAAAGAAATGGGTTATCCATTGGCAGGTAAAACATTGCAGGTGCATTTGCAGCTACATTACACCAAAGTCCTAGCTTTGATTCGGTTTACTGGAGAACCGTTTCATTTTGTACTGCCAGAAGATTTCCCGAGTATATTTGATGCGATTGATACTCCACGTAAGGATTTCTTGAACAATATATTTATTGATCTGGAAGCACCGCAACATCCCGTTCCTTATAACTTCACAAAAGATCTGATCAATATTCTGGAACCTGAAATTATACGTGAGACCAATGGAAGCCATTTGTCTCGATTTACCCTTGAGAAATCGGGAAAAGAACCAATCATAAGTTTAAACTTCAAGCATGATCCTCCTCCAAAATCAAAACCGACCATCATTCTGGATGCCACTGCCAAGCCCATTATATATGAAAGTCTTTTTAATATTAAACCGATTGAATATGAGCCTCAGCTAAGATTCGAAAATGAGGTTTCCCAGGTCTATTCGACTGCAGGTGGAATAAGCTCTTTAAAGTCCAATCCGCTGCATAGAAAGCGCATGCTCGAAGTGTTAAAACGTCTGACAGAAAAAGAGCCGAATACGCTCATAATCTGTAAACAGAACATGAAGAAATATGTGCAGAAGCTGGAAATTGTACCGGATCAAATGATTACTCACTTCTATGGTAATCGCGGAAGC
>JACKQG010005073.1_pt1 | contig 14795 bp, 9 predicted proteins | sample 8237621 | NCBI WGS metagenome assembly JACKQG01 (sample SAMN15677084, study PRJNA649215) | marine metagenome | biome: marine; feature: Black Sea; material: saline water; isolation source: suspended particulate matter (SPM) from the Black Sea western gyre | collected 2013-06-09/2013-06-10 | depth... | reverse complement strand
ACAGGGAGCGTTTTCGGAACGCGATTTACTTTCATTGCGGTGGGCTGGATATGTACCCGAGACTAGGATCTACCCACACGAAATCCTGAAGCCCCAAAAAAATATGATAAAATGTCAAGAAGTAAGATGGCATTTCAACACTTCGGCACTTCGATTAGCTGCAAATTTCTATTTGCATGGCTCCTCCTATGCGCCCAGCTTGGAGCCGCGCAGGAGATTTCGATATTAGGAGCAAACGGAGACCTTCACTCCATCGACCCATCCACTGGCGAAGGCACTTATATTGGATCAACCGGCCATCACACTTACCTGTGGAATGGCCTAGCTCAGAACAGCCAAGGACAGTTATTTGCCGCCTACGGAGATTGGTTGCCGGGCTATTCCATTTACGAAATTAACCCTACAACTGGTACCGGAACTTTCGTACTTGCCACTAGCTTCACAGGGATTGGCTGCATGGCTTTTGGACCAGGAGATGTGCTCTACATTGGCAATGACCCCAAATTTCCAGCAGGTGGCGGGATTTACGATTTATATACCCTTGACTTGGCAAGCGGTTTAGAAACTCTCATAGGCAGCACCGGAATTGGCGCCATGCTGGCAATGGATTCATTCGGTCCAGACCTATTCGGCCATAGTGCCGGCAGAGGGTTATCCAAAATCGATCTCGCCACCGGGCTAGGCACTGATGTGAATCTTAACTTCCGAGGTCGACGTGGCCCCACAGCGTCCATGTGCTTCGATGACAATGGCGCTCTTTACTTCATCGACGATGCCCTTTGGATGATGGACCGTGATTCCGGTTTACGCAATCCAGTTGATTGGATCAGCCCCTTCGGATACTGGGGTGAAGCAGTCTTTCGTGAAGGTCCAACTCCAAACTTCGCGCTGTGGCTTGACGGAACTGCCGGACATTACATGGGTGCAAAGATGACCGGCGCCACACCCAACAGCCAAGTCATGCTGATGTGGGCCAAAGGTGAAGGCGGCCCCACTCCTATCCCTCCCGGACTGCCATGCCCCGGTCGGCTGATGGATCTCAACTCCAACATGGGAAAAGTTGCGGTCGTTAACACCGACGCCTCCGGTTCCGCCACGATTGGTCCTGGACCAAGACGTGTACCCGTAGAAGCTGCTGGATTGGTTTGGCTGCAAGCAATCGACGTTTCGACTTGCAATAAGAGCAATCGCATTCAATTGCGTTATTGAGTACGGCTACGAAAACGTCGGCGGTAGATTGCGAACGCAAGGGCCAACCCGCTGATGGATGTCAGTACGCCGAAGGCGGCGGCGATGATGAGCAGTGGGCTGTTGAAGTCGTCGCGTTCGTCGTAGTCCATGATGTGGAGCATCCAGAAGAAGTCGAAGATGCGCCATTTGGTGGTGCGGACGGCGTGGACTTTGGCGGTTTGTGGATCCAGGTATAGCGTGGTGGCGTCGGCGAAATCGATTTTCCAGGCAGGTAATTTGCCGCTGCGATATTCGTTGGGAGCGGTTTGGATGAGGTCGGCGCTTAGGAATTCGGGAGGGTTGATTAAGGCTAGTTTTGCGGCAGCGACGGCTTGTTCCTCGGTCATGGGAGGAAGTTCGGTGGAGTCATCAATTGGATCAGTCGCGCTGGCACGCAGCTGCGGTTCATCTTTGGCCATCAGGTGTTCGCCACGCACCTCTTCAATCGGCAGCAGCGCAAAAATCAATCCCGAGAGGGTCCACAGCAATAGTTGGATTCCAATCACCACCGAAAGTCGGCGATGCCAACGACGGGCAAAGGCGGGGAAATTTTTCATTAGAAGTGGCGTGCTTCTGGAAGCCGCGTTGCTGGGTGGTGCGGGGTGAGATGCTGTGTTGCAGGATTGCGCGTCGTAATGAGCCGCGGCGCGTTGGAATCCTATCGAATCACGAACCAACGCATGCCGCCAGCTGGAACAATGACGTCGAGATTAATGCTGTAATCGCGCGCAAGTTGATGCGGGGCGGCTGGAGTTTCAAGAGTGGATGTTTCATCTCCTGCGCCGTCGGCGAATGAAGATCTTGAGGAAGAGGAAACCTTCGCCACGTCGGTCAAACCGGTGTAGTAAAGGTCAACGTTGATGGTTTTACGAACTTCGGTTTGCAGCGGGTTGTAAACCACCAACATTCCCTTATCGACCAGCTGCGGATTGACGTGCAGCATCCAATCCAAATCCCGACCATCCGCGCGGCGACCGTGAATGACGTCGGACTCGAGGATGTCGCGATACTTTTTAAACCACGCAATCTGTGCCTTCAGCATGCCGCGCGTGCGGTCGGTATCGTAAAGCCGCGGCCCGCGATAACAGGCCTGCACGCCCAGCCCCAAATTACCCAGCAACATGCCGCGGTAGTGATCCAAATGCTCGTTCAACGGCTCAATCGTCGCCGCCGCACCACCGCCGTGATATTGCGTCAACGGCACAAACATCCAACCCATCGACGGAGTCTTGCGCCAAGTGCCATCGTAAATATTCTGCCGCGTATGAATCAACTGATGCTCGCGCGGCAGCGACCAATTCACCTCGCGGTAACCCATGCCGCACTTATTCGTGCCACTCAAATAATAGTAATCCGGCACATTTAAATAGATGCCCTGCTCGCGGCACCACTCGTAAAAACTCGAAATTATCGTCCACTGCACCCAGCGCGAATCTTTTTCGCCTTTTTGCAACGGAGGCCGCTCAGTAACATCAACGTCCCCTGGATACGACCCATCGTGCTCAAGCAAATCCATGCCGGTGGTTTCATAAAAATTGTAAAGCTTGTTGAAGTAGCGCAACCCCCACTCACTGGTCAGCGCTGGGCAATTTCCATGTGTCGGCCGCTGCCCTTCTGGACTGACGACGTCATTACCACCGCCGATGCGCCGCGACGAGAGCAGCGAATAACCACCGATGTCAATGCCCTTCGATTCCGCGTAATCGGCGATGTCCTTCCATTGCTGTATGTAAGCCGGGTCTTCGCTTTCGATATTGAAACCACTACCAAACGACAGAATGATCATTTCAAAACCAACTTCCACCGCCTGATCAATCGCTTTGCGGATGACGTCGGGCTTGTTGGCTAGCAGGTGGTGCATCAGCGGGTTTTCGGTCACCCATGGCGCGATGGTGCGGTACATGCGGCGCAGCGCCAAACCCTTGCGTTCGCGGTCGGTGCTGTCGTACGCCAGCTCGAATACGTGGAAGGATTGGAATTGGTCATTCGGCTCAATGGTTTGCGCCGGGCCATAAGTTGGCTCGACCACTAACAAACACGGAGTCTTGCGCAGGTAGTTCACCTGTGTGGAATAAATCGGATCTTCGCGCCAATGAACGACGTGGCGGTTTGCGTTTGCCGATTGAAATCCACCAAAGGAAAAATCCGTTTCGACATGCAAATATTCCGGTCGTGGAATAGTCACGCCGTCGCGCGACTCCACCCAGTTGGCGTGTTCGACTACGGCTAATTCTTCCAGCGTGAAGCGATCCAATTCCAACTCCATCTCGGCCTGGTTGTCGATGGTCAACCACTTCGCCATCACCGGAATTCCGTCGTACATTTCATAGTGCAGCGAAATAGTGATGCCGCTCTGCTGCTCAATACGGTACTTTTGCGCTTGCAACGCCCCGGCCATTAAGCCGCCATAACAAACAAAATTCTCGACCTTCAGTCGCACCAAATCTCCCGCTTCGGAAAAGTCGCCATTGCCGCCGAACTTATCCATTTTGCCTACTCGCACTGCCGACGGTTTGCCATCCGTGGCTAGGCGCGGCAAATCTGCAAAGGTCTTCCATTCTCCATTTTCGGGTTTGGCGTCAAAGAAATAGCGATCCGCGGCTAATTGAATGCGCAAAGTCCAAGCAACATCCGTCGCCATCGGCCAGCGATGCTTCAGATTCGGGCGCTCCTGCTGGCCGTCCCAAAGTCCGAGCTGCGGTTTGCCGGAATAACTGTCGCCACCTGGACGAATGTTGAATTTGATCACCTTATTCTCAAAAACCAGCGCCAAACCCGGCCCCCAACTGGCACTGCGATCGGTGCCGAGGCTGAAAGTAGCCGATACCATTTCAGTTTGCTCCGGCAGCTTATGCTCCGCAAAAACTGCGGTATTTGCCGGCGTATAAATTTCACCCCACTTGCCTTCGTTTTCAAATGAACTGCGCCCGTGTGCCGACGACTGATGCACCTTCCAACTGTTGTTCACCTTGGAAAAATCATCCTGAAAAAGCACCTCATGGAACTTCTCTTCCGCCAACTCCACCGGATGTACATGCGGAAGCTGATAATCAAAACGCAGCGCCACACCCTCAGGCGGCCACACCGCGTCGGGCGCATGATGACGCACTCGCTTCCACTTCAATCGCTCCTTCGGCTCACCAATTTCATATCCAACCAACTGCATCGATTTCGGATCGGCAGCCATCGCCTCAAGCCACTCCGGCGTCAAATAAGCATGATTCGGCTGCCCCACCAAGCCGCCTACGTCATACGCCACGCCGTTCAAAGTGATCCGCGCCTCCGGCCGCACCGAACGCAGCATGGACTTGCCGGTGATCAAATTATCAAAAGCCACACATGCCGCATTGGGCACCAAACGCCAAGTCCGGGCAATAAGCCCATTGCTCATCATCAGCTCGCGGCCGTCAGTGCTTTGAACGACGTCGGCTTTGATGGCGGGTGGCAGGATCAGCCAATCGACCTCCGCTTTGGCGGGACCGGCAAATGGATGGCTTGGGGCGGGAGCAAGTTGCTGGCTGCAAAGTAGGAGGAGGCTGCCAAGAGAGAGGAACATGGATGGATTGGATCCGAAATCACCCTGAAACGCAATGCTTCGGCTATCTTTAAATGCCTCCCCTACCACTCACTATGCGTTCAAAACTCGCCACTTGCCTACTTGCCACTCTGCTTTGCCTGAGCACCAGCGGATACACCCAAGAAACCGTTGTAGAACCCACAGAGGCCAAAACTGCCGAGGTCGCGGAAGCAAGTTCCCAATCGGCCTCGAATTTTTCAGGGCTGTGGACGACGTCCTACGGCCGCATGCGCCTGGAAATCGACGGCAAAAACGCCACTGGCACCTACGCCTATGGCAATGTTTCGCGCATTGAGGGCGAAATTGGCGATGACGGCAAGCTGCATTTCAAGTACATCGAGCCTCAAACACAAGGTGAAGGTTGGTTCAAACTCGCCGAAGATGGCAGCGGTTTGGACGGCCGCTGGCGTCCCAAAGGCACTGAACGTTGGCAAAAATGGACCGGGCGCAGGGTGGAGCCGATTAAAAACCGCACCTGGTTGGTGGTGCTTGAGGCGCATTGGGAAACCGGCTTGTCCGAGGACGAATATTCCTTCGGCGACATGCTGCGTAGTTATTTCAAGATGTCCGAGGCGCAGCACATTGCCGTGCGCCACCGCTTTTTCCACGACGACGCCGATCTGCGACGGTTTTGCCGTGAGGTCACTTTTTTGGCCGAACCAGTGGTGTTATTGATTTCGACGCATGGCTCGCAAGCCGGAATTCAGGTCGGCGGCAAAACGGTAACCGCGCAGGATTTTGCCCCTGCTTTGAAGCACGCCCATAACGTCAAGCTGTTGCACTTATCCGGCTGCGACATGATGGCTGGCGATGTGCCGTTGCAAATTCAGAAAATCCTTGAAGGCGGTGCGCAATTCCCAATTTCCGGCTACAAACAAACCGTCGCTTGGGACGCCAGCGCATTGGGTGATTTCACCTTTTTATCGATGATGTTCATGCATCGCAAAACGCCGATGGATGCAGCCAAACAGGCGATCAAGCTGTCGCCGTTTTTGGGTGATTCGGTGCCCAAAAACAGCGTTTTCCGTCCGCTGGGTTTAACGGTAGTGCCGCCGCAAGCTAGTTCGAAAAGCTAAGGCTACTCGATCACAAATTCGCGTCCCATGGTGTCGCCGAATTGCTCGCGCAGGTCCTTCAAGCGCTGCTTCATGTACTTGATCTCATTGGCCTGCACGGGATCATCGATCAAATTATGCATTTCATCGGGATCGTTGTGTAAATCGTAGAACTCCCAAGCGTCGTGGCGGTAAATGTACATCAACTTATAGCGCTCGGTGCGAATGCCGTAGTGCTCGGCGACGCGGTGGGAAGTGCGACCTTCGTTGTATTCTTGATAGTGGTAGTAGATCGCGCTGCGCCACAGTTCATCTAAGGAATTGCTCAGCAGCGGCAACAGCGACGCGCCTTGCATGGTCGCCGGAACTTCTTGCCCGGCCATCTCCAAAAGCGTCGGCGCCATGTCGATGTTTTGCACCATCAAATCGCTGGTGGAACCCGGTTCGGTGACGCCCGGCCAATGAATGATCATCGGCGTGCGCAGCGATGGTTCGTACATCCAGCGCTTGTCGTACCAGCCGTGTTCGCCGAGGTAAAAACCTTGGTCGGAGGTGTAGATCACGATGGTGTTGTCCGCCAGATCGTTGTCGTCCAAGTACTGCATGACCCGACCGACGGAATCGTCTAGCGCCGAAACGCAGCGCAGGTAGTCCTGGATGTAGCGTTGGTAATTCCAGCTCGTTAATTCATCGCCCCTGAGTTGCGCCGCAGCAAAAGATTCATTTTCTGAACCGTAAGCGGCGTCCCATGCTTTGCGCACCTCAGGCGACATCGGCTGCAGTCGACCCTTGGCAGCGTTATCGAGAATTTGCTCACCGGTGATGGGCAGCTTGAGATCGTAAGCCGGGAACAGATCTTGCGAAATTCGCATTTGCGCCAGCGCCGCGCCAGGGTTGCGCCCGCTGTAATCGTCGAACAGAGTTTTGGGCTCAGGAATTTTTTGGCCGCGGTAGAGGTCGAGCTGCTTGGGTCCGGCCATCCAAGTGCGGTGTACAGCGTTGTGACTCAGCCATAACACGAAGGGTTTTTCGTCCTCTTCTTTTTCAATCCACTCCAATCCTAGATCGGTGATCAAGTCGACGGTGTAGCCATCGCGCTCAATCTTGCCTTCCGACGTCTGCAATCCCTTGGCGTAATAACCGTGAGTCCTCGCCCAGAAATCGAAGTCTTCCTCCAGCGGATTGCCCGGCAAATGCCACTTTCCAATCATCGCAGTCCGATATCCCTCTTTGCGCATTTCACGCGCCCATGTAGGCAGTTCAGTTTTGAATGCTGAAACATTGTTGACGCGACCGTTCGTATGCGAGTGCGTTCCGGTCAGCAAAGTCGCCCGCGCCGGACCACAGATGGAATTAGCCACAAAGCTTTGCGTAAAGCGCATGCCTTGCGCCGCCAACTTATCTATGTTGGGTGTTTGATTTATCTTGGACCCATAAGAACTGATCGCCGCTTCGGAATGATCGTCGGCATAAATCACGACGATGTTCGGCCGCCCGTTTTTGGCAACCCACTCTTCCGTCTTTTTGGGAATGACTTGTTTTTCGAAATCGAAACTTGCCTGCGTTGGCAGATTGTGAATCGCTACTGGCTTTGAGTCCACTTTCCACTCCAGAATCCCGCCGGAGTAGTCATCCTGTAGAACGACTTCTAGGCGCAACGCATCGGTAACCACCTCCGGGAACTCCAGGCGGTTGAATTCATCTTTAGTGATTGGCAGTGGCCCCTTCAGTGGCACAGGAACATGAATCCAAAAATCACCATCTCTGTAATACATATTCCATTTTTGGGGAATACGGCATGAACCACGACCCGTGTCATCGAACCAATAAATTTCACTGCCCGAAACCCTTCGTTTTTTGTCAAAGGCATACTCCACCCACTCCGTTGTGCCTTTGTGATCCCACCAAGTCAAGCGCGGAATGGAGTGATCATTCGACCTCTTCGGCAATTCTCCGTCCTGAATGGCAAATACGGAGTCATTTGGATAACAGTAGGAGGCTGAAACAGTGAAATTGCGCTCGGGGGTGGGTAGTGGGGTCTCATAAATGTCCCCAGGCACCCAAACCCTCATCTGATTAGCACCTCGATGTCCCCAAGCAAAGTAGGGAATCGCCGCCATGGGTTGAAGCGGGTATGGAAATGGCGATCCAAAATAACTGGGCGGCATAGGCGCGCTTGGATCTGGAAGCCGCACTAATTCTCCGGAAATTTGAATAATGCCATTGAGTAGTTTTGGCTTCCATTTCTCATGTAGAGTATTTGGAGTAAATACGCATCCGCCAGAAGTGTGTGACGGAACCGCAATGTCGTGCAGGTGGCCATTATCGACACCTTCCAAGCAATAAACGATGGGTCCACGCTGCAAAGCAACCAAGTTGTGATTCGCTTCAACTATCGGGTTGCAAACGACGCGACGAACTGTGGTCCATAACAAAACGTTTACATGATCACCCGGCTTCCATTTACGCCTCACAGTGGCAAATCCACGTACTAGAGTCACTTCTTCCTCAACCCCATTGATGTAGATTTTGTAAAAGGGCTCTCCGCCATCATCAAATTCATAGAGATCGCTAGGAACCGGCTGGTTATTCGCCCAACCCGGAATCCGAAATCGCATTTCGAATTCAGCTTCGGTTACTGGGTTGACCTCGAATGCAATTTCGCCATCCCACGGGTAATTAGTCGTTTGCTTCAGCGAAACCGTTTGCCCACCCACCTCGACGTCGGCGGTTCCGTTGACGTAAAGATTGACGTAACAAGTGTCGTCTTTCGTTGCGTAAATCATGCCTGCCAACGACGGCATGAATCGCACGATGTTCACTGGGCAGCAAGAGCAATTAAACCAACCCTTGCGTTCGGTACTGCCTTGATTGAATGCGTATTTGCCGTCGCTTTCTAGTGGATTGGGGTAGAAGAACTTGTCGCCTTCAAGAGAGATGCCGGAAAGAAAACCGTTGTAAAGAATGCGCTCCAACACATCCAAATACTTGGCGTCGCCGTGCAGCAAAAACATGCGGTGATTCCACATCGCGTTGGCAATCGCCGCGCAAGTTTCGTTGTAAGCGGTCAAGTTTGGCAGGTCATAGGCCTCACCAAACGCCTCGCCGCTGCGACTCGAACCAATTCCGCCGGTCAGATACATCTTCGACGAAACTACGTCCTGCCACAACGCATCCAGCACCTTCACATATTCCTTATTCCCCGTCAGCGCGGCGACGTCGGCCATACCGCTATACAAATAACCGGCCCGCACCGCATGGCCGACGGCTTCGGTTTGCTGCAACACCGGTAGATGATCTTGCACGTACTTGCCGTAAAGCTGTTCGCGCTTATCCTTCTGCCCGCGCGACTCCAGGAAGAATCCAGCCTGGTCCAAATATTTCTGCTCCCCCGTCAAGCGATATAACTTCACCAAACCAATTTCAATTTCCTCATGCCCCGGCGTGTCGTAACGCTGCCCCGCGCCCGAGCCGAAAGTCCGCACAATCAAATCGGCATTTTTCAATGCCACGTCCAACAACGATCGTTTACCCGTCGCCTGAAAATGCGCCACCGCCGCCTCATACAAATGGCCGACGTTATACAACTCATGGCCGTGCGCCAAATGACTCCAGCGCGCTTCCTTGCCAGGGAAATCATAACTTGCCTCATCACTTGCTTCGCCACTTGCCTCAAGTGAATCAAGGCAAGTCCGCGCGGTGTACAAATAGCCGTCGTCCTCCTGCGCCAACGCGATATCGGCAATGATCTGATCCAACTTTTGATCCACCTTCGCGTCGTAGCCTTGGGCCAGGGTGTAAGACGCGCCTTCGATCACCTTAAAGACGTCGGAATCGTTGAAATAGATGCCCTCAAATCCACCCTCAATCCGCCCACCGGCGACCGCAAAGTTGGCCAGCCGACCGGTCTCCTCGCACTTGTCCAAGTTGGCCCAAAGAGTGACATTGCGATTGGTCTCCAGGCGCGGGCCCCAGAATCCGCCTTGGATTTTCACCTGGTGGAACGGCACCGGCTGGATCGGATAATCGCTTTGCTGGGCGGCAGGGAGGGAAGACAGCGAAGTAAGCGCAACGGCGAGCAGAATTGCAGGGAGCATGCCCGCATTCTGGATCACCGGCGGGTAAAGGGCAAATCAACCGCGCGGCTAGAATCTGCGCCATGGCACAGATCCTGGTACTTGGAGCCGGCATGGTCGGCAGCGCGATGATCCGCGATTTGGCGGAGCGCCACGAGGTGATCGCAACCGACTTCAGCGCGCCGCAGTTGACCCCATTCGACTGCAACCCGTCCATCACCACTCAAACACTGGATTGCAGCGATTCTGCAGCCGTCACCCGCGCCGTCGCCGACGTCGATATGGTAGTTTGCGCGGTACCTGGGTTCCTGGGTTTTGAAACCCTGCGTACGCTCATCGAGGCTGGTAAAAACGTCGCCGATATTTCATTTTTCCCCGAAGAGGCGCTCGACCTGGATCGCCTCGCCCAGGAACGCGGCGTGACCGTCGTCACGGACATTGGCGTGGCGCCCGGATTGGACAACCTGATCCTCGGCTACCACGACGCATCAATGACCGTCAACCGCTTCGAATGCCTAGTCGGCGGCTTACCCGTGCAGCGCGATTTCCCATTCGAATACAAAGCCCCGTTTTCGCCGATGGACGTGGTGGAAGAATATCTGCGGCCTGCCCGCCTGGTGGAAAACGGCAGGGAGGTCGTCATGCCTGCGTTATCCGAACCGGAATACATCCATTTCGATGGAATTGGCACGCTGGAAGCCTTCAATACCGACGGCTTGCGTTCACTGATTCGCACCATGCCGCACATCTCAGATATGCGCGAAAAAACGCTGCGCTATCCCGGCCATCGTGACTTAATGCTAGCTATGCGCGAAGCCGGTTTTTTGAGTGACGATCCGGTCCAAGTCAACGGCCAAGATGTCACCCCGCGCCAATTTACTTCGGCGATTTTGTTTGACCGTTGGAAGCTGCAACCCAACGAGCCCGAATTCACCGTAATGCGCGTTTCTGTCGAAGGCGAAGAAAATGGGAAACCTGTCAAACATGTTTGGGATTTGCTCGATTACACCGAACAAAGCAGTGCAACTTCCTCGATGGCGCGCACTACCGGTTACACCTGCACCGCGATGGCCGAAGCCATTTTGGATGGCAGCTGGAACAAACCCGGAGTCAGCCCGGGCGAAATCGTCGGGCGCAAAACGGGGCTGTTCAAGCAGATCCGCAAGCATTTGCAGGACCGCAACGTAAGGCTGAATCACCAATGCCTAGCCCTTTGAGCCCCCACTTTCGTTACGTTTCGAAACACTAGGATTCAAAGCCAGCCTAGGCAATCCCCCACCACGCTGGCACGATACTACCCGATGAATTTGGATCGCCCTGTCCTCCTTGTTGAAGATGATGAAGTCCTGGCCGAGATGGTCCAGAGCTATTTAACTACTCACGGATTCGAAGTAAGGATTGAAGGCCACGGAGATCGCGCGGTGGAGCGCATCACCGCCGAAAACCCACTGCTGGTCATCCTCGACCTCGGCCTACCCGGCTTAGATGGCTTCGAAGTTTGCCGACGCGTTCGGGAAAGCTATAACGGTTTCATTCTGGTCATGACCGCTCAAGGCGATGAGGTTGACGAGGTCGCATGCCTAGAAATCGGTGCCGACGACTTCCTGGCCAAGCCAGTCAGTCCGCGTGTATTGCTCGCCCACATGCGTGCTTTACTACGCCGCTATACCCAGACGGCCTCAAATCAAAGCAAAATCAGCGTCGGCGATCTAGACGTCAACGCCGGCCGACGCGAAGCCCGCTTTAAGGGTTTGGTGCTCAACCTGACATCGTCAGAATTTGATTTGTTGGAATACTTGGCCAGTCACGCAGGCGAAATCGTCAGCCGCTCTCAGCTTTATGAAGAATTGCGCGGCGTTAAGTACGACGGCCTTGACCGCTCAATCGATTTGCGTGTTTCGCGTTTGCGTGCCAAAATTGAGGATCACCCCAGTCGCCCCAAGCTGATTAAGTCCGTGCGTGGGGTCGGTTATTTGCTTGCCTCCTCATGATTCGCCTCGTTGCCACGCTCTACATTTTGCTCCTATTTGTCATGGGGCTGGGCTTGGCGGTTCCGCACTACACCAGCTTCCTGTATTGGAAAGAAGCCTCTAATGTTTTGCAAAGTCATTACAGCGGTCCGCTAAAGGTAACGAAACGGCACCTAGAAACGGCCGACGACCCTGAATTAGAAATCTTACGCATCCAAAGGCTATTCGAACACCCGGTTGAGTTGCTTAACTTCGGCGGCAAGGGCGCGCCTTTTTGGTTGCGCAGCAAATACGCCGGCAACCGAGTTTGGTTGGAGCCAAATGGCAATGGCGGGATTACTACTTATCTAAAGTACGACGACAAACGACTGATTAAATATGGTCCACTACCGCCGGTCAAGCTCACCGGAAAAACGAGTTATTACATTTCGTTTGGACTGCTGGTGATTGGCGGATTTTTCATTCTGCTTTTCATGGTCCGGCCGCTGGTGCGCCAAAGCAAAGTTTTGAGTGCCGCAGCCAAGGATATTTCCGCGGGCTATTACGGCACTCGAATCAAAGCCAATGCCGTGCCGCACTCGCCCAAAGTGGTCGAGGCTTTTAACCGCATGACTGCCCAAGTTGAGCAGCTTCTGGTTAGCCATCGCCAGTTGCTGCAAGATGTTTCGCACGAACTTCGCACGCCGCTTGCCAGGGTGCGCTTTGGCCTGGAATTACTTAGCGACGAAAACACGGAGCCTAAAGATCGTCGGCGGATTTCTGAACGGATAGATCTATCCATTCAACAATTGGATCACTTAGTTGAAGAGTTACTTCAATACACTAGGCTCGCAGATCAAAAGAATGCGCCGCTTGATGAAAGCCCGGTAAACCTGGCAGACTTATTGCATGGCGTGGTAGAACGCTTCGCCTTTATCGAGGAATTAGGCAAATCGATTACCGTGCAATTGCCAGCGGATGGCTTGCCTTCCATACCAGCTAACTCGCGTGAATTGACTCGAGCCTTCGACAATCTGCTTGCCAATGCCACTCGCTTTGCCGAGCAAAAAGTTGTGCTTCGAGCCAAGGTCACTGGCGACGTCATCAGTATTTCTATAGCCGACGACGGTCCCGGCATTCCCGAAGATAAGCGCGAGCGAATTTTTCAGCCCTTTGTGCAATTAGAAAGGAGTAGCCACCATAACGGGCTGGGCTTGGCCATCGTCGCACGAATCGTGGAAAGCCATAACGGCGAATTGACCGTTGCCGAAGACGAGGAGCTTGGTGGCGCGGTCATCACGGTGTCCTTGCCTGTATCGAACCAATAAAGAATTTGTATCCATTCGCCGATAGATACATTGCACTACAAATAGGCTACAGAGTTTTTGTTTCTTACGCGGCGAAATGCGTTAAAATGGGGGTCATTGCACCCATGCAAGATGAATCCTGTCCTCCGCATCCTTCCGGTTCCGGTTAAAAAATTTCTCGGCAAAACCTGGCGGTCCACTCTTGGTCGTTGGCTGAAGCGCGTGGATTTTTGGATCCTCTGCCATGACCTCAGTGGCGGCGATGTGCCGTTGCCTAGCGGACGCCATTCCCCAATCAAAGAGGATGAGACTTTTGTTATTGAACATGCAACTCATGCTCAAGTAGAAACACTGACGGGAATTTTCCCAGCCGAAAAAGTCCGCCTTTTACACACGCATATTGACCATCCCGAAGTGGACATGGTTGTACGCATGCGCGACAACGGGCCACCGTGGTGCTATATGTTGCACTCGGCCTACAATATGAAAGATCCCGTTTACGGTTATACGTTGAATCTGGAAACAGGTCGCGACTTTTTGCAATTCGACGGCTGGGTAGACCCAGATTATCGCGGTTTGATGATCGGAATCTTGGGCACCAACAGCGGTAATAAATTACGTCGCGCCGAAGGTTTTGAACGGGCTTATGCGACAGTTCGCCACAAAGACCGACGATCATGGCGTCTGCATCAACGCATGGGTTTTGTTCCCGTCGGCGAAATCCGGCACTGGCGCTTTGGTCCGCTGAAATTCAATCGTGTGACCTGGAAGCCAGGTATGGCACCGAATGAAAATCGTGACCCCAATGGTGGCGGTGCCCGCTTGTACCATCCTAAGGCTGGCAAGGGCTACACCGCTGAAATTGAACGGGTGGATTACGAAGATGGCCATCCGATCAATCGCCATCGCCAAGCAGGCTGAGGGCAGGCGGGTGCTAGACTCGCCCTGCCTTGAACCACCACTTATATCCCCCCTTAGAAGCACGCCAGACTGGCATGCTGACCGTTGACGATTTGCATACCCTGTACTGGGAAGAGTGCGGCAATCCCGATGGCGTCCCGATTGTGTTTTTGCATGGCGGACCGGGCGCGGGCTGCGGCCCAAACGATCGCCGCTTTTTTGATCCGGAAGTCTTCCGCATCATTCTGTTTGATCAACGCGGCAGTGGTCGGTCGACTCCAGCGGGCGAATTAACTCGCAATGACCCTGAGCATTTAGTTGCGGACATAGAAACCGTGCGCGTCGACCGTGGCATTGAGCATTGGCATGTTTTCGGCGGATCCTGGGGTAGCACCCTATCGATGCTTTATGCCCAAGCCCATGCCGATCGCATTCTTAGCTTGACTTTGCGCGGGATTTGGCTGTTGCGGGAGAAGGAGATCCATTGGTGGTTGTACGAAATGGGTTGGATCCAGCCCGAGATTTGGCAGCCCTTCGCCGACGCCTTGCCGCCCGAATTGCGCGACGATTTGCTGGAAGGCTATTGGCGGGGTTTTTACGGCGCAGGTCAATCCGGGGGACTCGCGGGGGCCCCCCCCCGGTGCCATTACGAAGGCCGGCGCCGCCCCCTGCAGCCCCATCAGGAATTTCCCTCCCCCCTT
>JACKQG010005072.1_pt1 | contig 14800 bp, 14 predicted proteins | sample 8237621 | NCBI WGS metagenome assembly JACKQG01 (sample SAMN15677084, study PRJNA649215) | marine metagenome | biome: marine; feature: Black Sea; material: saline water; isolation source: suspended particulate matter (SPM) from the Black Sea western gyre | collected 2013-06-09/2013-06-10 | depth... | reverse complement strand
GGCGTGGATTGTGCCAAGTGCCATGGTGATGTTCAAACAATGACACAGGTAAAACAAGTAGAAGATTTATCCATGGGGTGGTGTTTGGATTGCCATCGTCAAGAGCATGATTCAATTCAATCAGCAACCGGAAGAACCGCATACTTACAGGATTGCGCTTCATGCCATTATTAATAAAATTATGTCAGATTTAATTAAACAATATTATATGAGTTATGAAGATCATGCCTGTGATCAGGAATGTTCAATTTCAGATTTGCCACCTGCAGAGGAAGTCGCTAAAACGAGCGATGTTACACGCCGTAGTTTTTTGAAAACAACCGGTTTTTCTTTTGCAGCCCTAATGACGGCATGTAGTAAAACGCCTGTCCAAAAAGCAATCCCATTTTTAATACAACCCGAGGAAGTATTGCCAGGTAAAGCCACTTGGTATGCATCTACCAGTTTTGCGTGTGAAGCAGGATGCAGTATTCACGTTAAAAACCGGGATGGCCGTCCAATCAAACTGGAAGGAAATCCCAATCATCCAATTACGCAGGGGGGGCTCTGCTCTCAATGTCAAGCCAGCCTTCTTGAATTATATGATTCAACGCGCATTTTTGACCCGATATTATCTGGGGAAAAATCAACCTGGGATGGGGTAGATAATTATGTAATAAAAGCACTTAGGAAAGTAAAAGATCAAGGGAAAGAGATTGTTCTGTTAACAGGAACAGTCACAAGTCCCTCTCTTGTATTTGCCATTAAGAAGTTTAAGAAAAAGTTTAGAACTGTTTCTCATATTCAAATGGATGAAATTTCTTATGGTGCTATTTTGGATGCCCATAAACATAATTACGGTAAACGAATTGTGCCCAAATTTCGATTTGACAAAGCAAACTTAATTGTCAGTATTGATGCGGACTTTTTGGGTTCATGGATTTCGCCCATACAATTCACAAAAGATTTCCGGAAGAATAGGGATCTAAATGCGAAACATATATCTAAATTAATCCAAGTAGAATCCAGAATGTCCATTACCGGTGGAAAAGCTGATGAGCGAATTGCACTTTCACCGTCAGAAATGGTTCTATTTGTGAAAGACTTGGATGCCTTTATTCGCGGTGAAAAAGGATCGAATGCCAAAGCAAAAGAATTGGCGAAAGCATTGAAACATCACCAGGGGAAATCACTGGTCATTTCTGGAATCAACGATATTAATGTGCAATTATTGATTAACCGGATCAACCATACATTAAGGAATGTGGGCCGAACTTTAGATATACAAAAACCAAGCAAACAATTTGCAGGATCAGATGCTGAGGTTCAATCATTATTCCAAAAAATGAAAAATGGTTCAGTAGGCGCTTTGCTTGTTGCGGATGTTAATCCTATCTATGCCTTGCCGAATGGCGTTGAATTTGGATCTGTGATGGATTCATTAGACTTGACAGTTTCTTTCTCGGATAAGCATAATGAAACAACAGAACATTGTATGGTCATTGCGCCACAATTACATGACCTTGAGTCTTGGAATGATAGTGAACAAAATTCCGGTCTTTTATCGATGACTCAGCCGGTGATCCATCCTTTTGGGAAAAATCGATCGGTTCGAAAATCTATTTCATCTTGGTCTGGGATTCAAACTGACGAACGAGATTTAGTTCGTAATTATTGGAAGAAAATATTTAAATCTCGTGTAAAAAGTGGAAAAACTTTTGCGCGCTTTTGGAATGAATTGGTTCATGATGGATTTGCAAAAATTTCCCCAGAAAAAATAAACCTTACCACTTTTCAAAATAGAAAACCCAATATATCAGCATCAAAGATTAATGGTTTAGAATTGGTTCTTTTCTCCTCATCGCAATTGGGGAATGGTCGCCATGCAGAAAACCCATGGTTACAAGAATTGCCTGACCCTATTACAAAAGTTACTTGGGATAATACAGCATCACTCTCACCAAAAACTGCAGAAAAATATGATGTAAAAAAGGGAGACATTATTCAAATAAAGGCCAATAAATCTTCCATGGAATTGCCTGTTTTGTTACAACCGGGACAGCGAAATAATACCATAGCCATAGCGCTGGGATATGGCCGAAAGGGTACAGAAAGATTTCATGAAGTTGGGCCGGATTGGTTAGAAAAAAAATCAACGGTTGCAAAAGGAGAAACGGTAGGTACAAATGTGTCCCCTTTCATTTCCGAAACAAATGGATTCCAATACTCAGGTATGGTGGCGACGGTTTCTAAAATTGGTGAATCTTACGATTTAGCCATGACTCAGACCTATCATACTTTATCCAACCCCGAAAATACATCCCCGGCCATTATGCCCGTACGTCCATTTGTTCAGGAAACAACATTTGATGAATATAAAAAAGATCCATCATCGGGTAAATATCACGGACATCCTGTCACAACAATGTGGAAAGATGACCACCCTTACGATGGACATCACTGGGGTATGGCGTTTGATTTATCTGCCTGTACAGGATGCTCATCCTGTATCATCGGTTGTCAGGTTGAGAATAACGTTCCTGTCGTGGGAAAAGATGAAGTACATAGAAAACGAGATATGGCATGGCTCAGATTAGATCGATATTATTCCGGGGAAGAGGAAGATATTGATGTTGCATTCCAGGCTATGTTGTGTCAGCATTGTGACAATGCACCCTGCGAACCGGTTTGTCCGGTATTGGCGACGGTTCACAGTTCAGAAGGATTGAATCAACAAGTTTACAACCGATGTGTTGGTACTCGATTCTGCGCCAACAACTGTCCCTATAAAGTACGACGGTTTAACTGGTTTGAATATGCCCGTGAAGATGTCATGGAAAATATGGTATTAAACCCGGATGTAACCGTGCGGTCCCGTGGGGTCATGGAAAAATGTTCTATGTGTGTCCAGCGAATTCAGGAAGCAAAATTTGAGGCGAAACGTCAGGGGATTCCATTGAAGGATGGAGATATCAAACTTGCATGTGAACAATCATGCCCTGCAGATGCAATTACGTTTGGAGATTTGAATGATCCAGACAGCCGAATTGCAAAATTAAATAATGATGAAAGACATTACCATGTTTTGGAAGAATTAAATGTATTGCCGACTGTGGGTTATTTAACACAAGTGAAAAACAAAGATAAAAGTGATCAAAAAAAAGGTGAACATCATGGCTGATCATCAAATATCTATCCGGGAACCCCAAATTCATGGAAATAAAAACCTTAATGATGTTACAAATGAAGTGTGTAACATTATGGATCGGAAGCCCACCTGGCTTTGGTGGCTGGGAATTTCACTTGCTCTGAGTGCCCTAACTTTGGGAATTGTATCTGTTTCTTACCAGATTGCAACTGGAATAGGAACGTGGGGATTGAATAAAACAGTTGGATGGGCTTTCGATATTACCAATTTTGTATTTTGGGTGGGTATTGGTCATGCAGGTACATTGATATCTGCAATTTTATTTTTATTCAGACAAAAGTGGCGAACATCTATTAACCGATCAGCTGAAGCCATGACTATTTTTGCTGTTATTTGTGCGGGATTATTCCCCATTATTCATATGGGTCGCCCATGGTTGGCTTATTGGATGTTCCCCTATCCGAATTTCCGCGGTCCGTTGTGGATTAATTTTAGATCACCTCTCGCTTGGGACGTTTTTGCCATTGGAACCTACCTGATTATTTCAGCTACTTTTTGGTATTTTGGCATGATCCCAGATTTAGCGACAGTTCGTGATCGGGCAAAAAACAAAATAAAAAAATTCTTTTTTGGCGCTTTGAGTCTTGGATGGAATGGGAGCTATCGTGTTTGGCATCGTTATGAAACAGTATATGCATTGCTTGCAGGATTGGCGACCCCATTGGTTGTATCTGTTCATACAGTGGTTAGTTTTGACTTTGCCACCTCATCGATCCCCGGATGGCATACAACCACATTTCCTCCATATTTCGTAGCTGGGGCTGTTTTCAGTGGATTTGCTATGGTACTCACACTAATGATTATTGCGCGAAAAACGTTGAAATTAGAAGATTATATTACTTTAAATCATATTGAGAATATGACAAAGGTGATTATTGTGACCGGTGGAATTGTAACGGCATCTTATGCCACAGAGTTTTTCATTGCCTGGTATTCTGGTAATGGCTTTGAACAATTTGTATTTCTCAATAGGGCATTAGGACCCTTTGCCTGGGCGTACTGGATTATGGTTGGCTGTAACCTCATTACACCTCAGTTTTTTTGGTTTCGCTCAATTCGACGGAATGTAACCATTGTTTTTATCCTATCCATTTTTGTGAATATCGGCATGTGGTTTGAAAGATTTGTCATTATTGTAACGTCATTACACAGAGATTTTTTACCGTCGGCTTGGTCTATGTATTCTCCCACATGGGTAGAGATTGGAACTTTAATAGGAAGCTTCGGACTATTTTTCACTTTATTCCTTTTGTTTATTCGTACGATGCCCATGATATCAATGGGTGAAGTCAAAGCTGTATTGCATTATCGAGGTAAGGAAAAAGAATAATAATGGAAAAATTATTAATAGCCGAATTCCAGAATGAATACGATTTAGTTGATTCCGTAAAGGCAGTTCGAGCTGCAGAAGTTGAAGTTGTGGATGCCTATACGCCTTATGCTGTTCATGGATTGGATAAAGCAATGGATTTGAAATCGTCCAGGCTCACCCGTATTTGCTTTACCTTCGGGTTCATTGGATTGTTGGTAGGTGTATTCGGCCAATACTGGGTCTCGGCTGTGAATTGGCCCATAAATATTGGTGGGCGGCCATGGAATTCATTACCGGCATTTATGCCAGTAGCTTTTGAGGTTATTATTTTATTTGCGGGCCTGGGAACTGTATTCAGTTTTTTTGCATGGCGTAGATTGAAATACGGGAAACCCGGGTTACAGCCATCATTGCGCGTAACGAATGATCGATTTTATTTGGTGATGAAACAGGGTCAACAACGAAAATCGTCAGCACCCGTTTCTGAAATTGTGATGGCCCATCATGGCAAGATGGTAGAAAACTAATATGAAATCAAAAACAATCATTTATTTCATTTTGACCGTAGCAGTTATCTATCTGATTGGTCATACTATTTCGTCAGATCGAAGCGAACCTAATACTGAATTTATCCCTGAAATGGTTCATTCAATCGCTTATGATGCATTTGCATCCAATCCAAATACCATTGATGGAAAAACACTTCAAACACCACCGACAGGTACAATTCCCATAGGATTTATGCCCGAATATCCAGATGGAGAACTTACTATAGAAAATGCCGGTACTGTTTTGAAGAATCCATTTAAGATGGATAATGCGGACTTAGCTCGCGGGGCCTATGTTTATGCAACATTTTGCCAAACATGTCATGGGTTGAACGGGGATGGAGATGGGCCTGTCACAAAACGGGGTGTACCGCCACCGCCATCAATCAAAACGGATAAAGTCCGAAAGTTGAAAGATGGTGATATTTATTATTTGATATCCAATGGCGTCGGGAATATGCCGCCTTATAAAACCCAAATTAAACGAAATGACCGATGGTTGGTCACCCACTTTATAAAAACATTGAAATAACCATGAGTGAAAAGAATTTTATATTAGAAACTTCATTATTCAAGAAACTGAGTATGGCCACAATCATTGGGTTAATTACCATTATCATTGGTGTGTTTTCATCAGAACGAATATGGCCTAATATTTTATTAGCAGCCAATTACATTACGGGTATTGGGTTTGCAGGTATGTTATTTGTGTCAATCCATTATGTGAGCAATGCGGGGTGGGGTGTAGCGATTCGTCGAATACCTGAGGCAATGTTTTCTGCTTTTTCCGTCGGGTTTATCTTAATGATTCTTGTATTGCTCGGTGCACATCATTTATACGAATGGACCCATCCGGGTGCCATGATTAACGACCCCATCCTTCAAGGAAAAGAACCATGGTTGAATCTCCCGAGTTTCATCATGAGAGTACCTGTTTATTTTGGGATTTGGTTTTTGTTGGGAAAACCTATTTTAAACCATTCCAGAAAACAGGATGAAAGTGGTGATTTGGAACATAAACAAAAAAGTATAAAATGGTCTGCTGCTTGGTTATATATTGGTGGGATTACCTTTATTATTTCCAGCTTCGATTGGATTATGTCTCTAGAACCCCATTGGTATAGTACCATTTTCGGATTATATAATTTTTCCGGTGTTTTCAACGCTGGATTAGCGTTCATGATTATCCTGCTCATTTATTTAAGAAGAATTGGATATTTAAAGGTATTGAAAAATGATCATCTATATGAGCTTGCTCGATATTTGTTAGCATTTACAACATTTTGGATATATATCTGGTTTTCTCAGCACATGCTTATCTGGTATGCAAACATTCCAGAAGAAACTGGGTATTACTTGAAACGTCATGCGGGTGCATTTGGTGTATTGACTATAATTAATATAATGATGAATTGGTTAATACCATTTACGATACTTTTATTTAGGAAATCTAAGCGAACTGAGAAACCGCTCCTCATTGCATCCGCTATTGTTTTAATGGGGCATTGGCTTGATTTATACTTAATGATATTTCCACCATTGATTGGTGAAACACCGATCTTTGGTTTATTAGAAATTGGCGTGGTTATTGGAATTATAGGTGTCACATTATGGGTCGTCCTTCATTCCTTATCTAAATGGAATTTGGTGCCAATAAAAGATCCATATTTAGACGAAAGTATTCATTTACATACATAAGGGGTTAACATGAAAAGCAAACAAATATTAATAGCAATCTTATTAGGTGGATTCGTCACCGCAGAGGATAATCAATTAAAATTCTCGGGTCAGGTTCGCCAGCGATACGAAATGGTGAATAAGGATTTTTCTGATACTACAGGGTTTAACAATAAGAATTATCTGCGCACTCGATTTTCAGTTTCGTACCAAAGTGAGGATGTAACGACATTCGTACAACTACAGGATTCCAGAATATTCGGAACTGAAACAAGTACATTAAAAGATGGCACAGCCGATGCTTTAGATGTTCATCAAGCTTACTTTAAACTCAACAATTTATTTGGGATGTCATTGAATGCTAAGGTGGGCCGTTTTGAAGCTGTCTATGGTCCACAAAGGCTTATTGGGTCAGTAGGGTGGCATAATATTGGACGCAGTTTTGATGGTATTGTTTTTAATTATACAACCAACTTTGCTAATGTGGATTTTTTCAATTACAAACAGGTTGAAGCAGGTACTTTTGAGGAAAGTGATGATTTTAATGTTCGGGGTGCTTATGCAAATCTGAACTTGATGAAGGGCCATAAAACACAGGCATTCGCCATCCAGGATAATAAACGAATGACGTTAGGCGGCTATGGCAAAGGTGCATTCGGTGTTGTGAGTTACGAGATGGAATTTGCCATCCAAAACGGGAATGTTTCTGACGATATTAAAGCAGGTGGTCTAATGTATGGTATCAATGCAGGGTATAAAATTTCTGGCATGACCCTGTCAGCGGGAATCGATTTTATTTCAGGTGACGACCCTGAAACAGCTGATAAAAATGAAGCATTTAATACACTTTATGCCACCAATCATAAATATTATGGTTTCATGGATTATTTTCTGAATCTGCCGGTGCATACGGGTGGTTTAGGCCTTCAGGATATCCACGTAAAATTGAATGGTTTCAAGTTCAGTGGTCATGTGATAAACGTGGCTTATCATATGTTTAATGCAGATAAAAGCAGTGATTCATTTGGAAATGAACTGGATATTACCCTGGTCAAGAAATTTGCTGATAATGTAAAATTTGTGGCTGGTTATTCTATGTTCATGCCGGGGAAACTAAAGGCAGAAAATGGTGAAAATGGGAATTTTGTTTATTTAATGACAATTGTAAATTTTTGAAAATAGATTAGACAATACTTTTGAGGTAAAGGAGTCAACAATGAAACATAAAAAACGGTTTTACGTCCTATCCATATTATTACTTTTGGGTTCAATAGGATATTCTCAAAATCAATTACCATCCGCTTTGACGGATGAGTCAATAGAATGTGTAGAATGTCATAAGTCTGACGATGTGAGTTTATACCAGCAATGGGGAAACAGTAAGCATTATGGCGCGAATGTGGGATGCTATGAATGTCATCAAGCAAACGAAGGGGATGCGGACGCATTTGACCATTATGATTATACAATTTCAGTCATTGTATCTCCAACCGATTGTGCCCGCTGCCATGAAAATGAGGTAAATGAATTTGTGAATTCTCATCACTCAAAGGCTGGCCAAATTATGGGTTCATTAGACAATGTGTTGGCTGAAGTCGTTGAAGGGAATAATGCATTTATCACGCCGGGATTTCCTCATGGAAATTCTGCAGCAGCTGTGAATGGGTGTTGGCAATGTCATGGCTCCCAAGTAAAAGTTTTAGAAGATGGGACACTTGATCCTGCTACATGGCCCAATTCCGGTATTGGGCGGATTAATCCAGACGGATCTGCGGGATCCTGTTCTGCTTGCCACCAAAGGCATGAATTTTCTATTGCTCAAGCACGCCGCCCTGAAAATTGTGGAAAGTGCCATTTAGGGCCCGACCATCCCCAAAAAGAAATATATGATGAATCTAAACATGGTATCAATTTTTATGCCAATGTGGATAAAATGAATTTGGAATCATCTAAATGGGTTGTGGGAGAAGATTATAGTGCGGCGCCTACGTGTGCCACCTGCCATATGTCTGCCACAGAAAACCAGAATATTACCCATAATATTGGTCTTCGAATCAAATGGAATAATCGTCCAATTCATTCCAAACTTTCTCATGAAACGGATGAAAAATGGGGATTGGCTTCTGCGTCTATTCATGCGGATAAGCGTCGAGAAAATATGGAAGACGTTTGCGCTGCCTGCCATAATGATAATTTTACGGATAACTTTTTCATTCAGTATGAAGGATTGATTGATCTTTATGATCGAAAATTTGCAACACCTGGGGAAAAATTATATAAAGCAGCTTTGCCTTTGCTACGTAAAGATGAGGATGGGAATCATATTAAATTTGCTGATCCAATCGATTTTACCTGGTTTGAATTGTGGCACCACGAAGGTCGTAGAGCGCGTCATGCTGCTTCTATGATGGCACCGGATTATACCCATTGGCATGGGACTTATGATTTAGCTAAAAATTTCTATTCTAAATTTATTCCGGAGATTGAAGAAATTATTGTTCATGGTATGAAGTCGAATGATAAAAAGGATAAAAAAGCAGCAAAAGAACTGCAAAAGTTACTGAATAAAACGTTGAATTCAGAAAATCACCAATGGTATTTGGGTAAAATGGATCCTGTTGAAAAAGCCCGTCGGAAGAAAGCTTCGGATGAATTTAAAGCACGATATAAATAAGTCAAACAATGCATGAATACTAAAGTTTCATCGGATAGTTTTATCATCCCTTTAGGATTTTCGATTTATTTGAGTACCCACTGAATGGAAATATCTCCAGAAATTAGGTCATTTTATGAAGCATTACCGAAAAACCATATGCTGGCAATATTCTTTCGTGAACATGAATTAATATTGGAAATTATGGAAAAAATGAGGTCCGCAAATTCTTTATTACAGAAGATGAAAAAAAAGGAAGATGCTGAAGATATTATCGATTCACTTCTGATTAGTTCAGAAAGGTTATTGGATACAGAATCGCATTTAAGCAGAGAAGAAGTATTATATGAAGAAATGATCGCAAGAAAAATAGTGGGCCCCCCAAGAGTGATGATGATGGAACATGACATGCTTCTCAGGAACAAAAATCTTTTTTATAATACGATTCAGCAATATAATGAAATTGATTGGGACGAATTTAAAGCACGCGTAAATGATTTATATTTAACGCTCTATTATAAATTGTGGGATCATCTTCAAAAAGAAAATGAGGAAATTTTCCCCAAGGCATTTGATCTGATTAAAGAAGATACGAAATGGCATGAAATGACCGTGGCTTGCGATGAAATTGGGTATAGTTTATTCATGTCAGTATCCCAAAAAGATCAATGATCGAGGGGGTCAGTAAATATAAGTAGGATATAAGGGTATTAATATTATATATTGCTCGATATATTTTTTACTAAGAAAAGGAGCAATAATGGGTAAAATAAAGAAATACTTGCCGGGAATATGGTTTTTGGATCCGCCCAAAGATATTTCTTTGGATGGGTATAGAATTGATAATGTCATCCAATACACTGACTTTGTTATTACCCTTTATTTTGGTATCGTCGTTGCGGCTCTAATCTTTTTTATTTGGCGTTATAATGCTCGTAAACACCCTCATGCGGTTTATGATCTGGGTAACACTAAAAAACATCGTTATTTAACAATCGCCATGGGTCTTTTAGTTTTTTTCTCAATAGATGTTGTGATTGAGACCATGTCATTTAAAGATTTAAAGGAGGCATTCTGGAAATTTCCAAAGGGGGAAAAAGTTGTCAGGATAGAAATTATGCCTCAACAATATGCCTGGAATATTCGGTATCCCGGCGAGGATGATATTTTTGGTACCGATGATGATATTGTACCACCCCAGAATATTTTGCATATCCCTGTCAATACACCAATCGTTGTGCAATTGACAACCTATGATGTTATTCATTCATTTTACTTACCCAACTTCAGATATAAACAAGATGCAACACCCGGGATGGTGACGGCCATGTGGTTTCAGGCAACGGAGACTGGGAATTTTGAATTCGCCTGTGCAGAACTCTGCGGAAATAGTCATTTTAAAATGAAGGGCTATCTCACCGTGGAATCAGAAGAAGATTTTAATGGATGGATCGCCGCCCAGGATCCGGAAGTATCTGAAGAGGATGAAGAGGACGACTGGGGAGACGAAGAAGCGGATGAAGGTGTTCCAACTCAATGGGGATGGCTATGGAAGGAATTAAAATGAGCAGTTCAAAATCGATTATGAGTACCCATATTTTTTCAACCGATCATAAAACAATTGGTAAACAATTTTTATTTCTCGGGATATTTTTTCTGCTTTTCGGTGGATTCCAGGCCTTGCTTATCCGGTGGCAATTAGCCTATCCGGAACAACCGGTCCCATGGTGGCTATTGGGATTTATAATCAATGGAGAGGCGGGAATGATCACGCCTGATGTATATAATCAATTATTCACCATGCATGGTACCATTATGATATTCTGGGCAATAACGCCCTTATTAATCGGCGCTTTTGGTAACTTTTTGATTCCCCTTCAGATTGGTGCCAAGGATATGGCTTTCCCTACTTTGAATATGCTTTCATTTTGGACATTCTTTCTTTCGGGGGTGGTGTTGCTTTCAGCTTATTTTTTACCGACAGGCGCAGCATCAGGAGGCTGGACTTCCTATCCACCCTTAAGTTTACCCGCAGGGGGGATACCTGGTTTGGGTCAGGCTTTCTGGACTTTATCCATTACACTTATGGGTGTAGCTACAATGATGGGTGCCATTAATTATGTCATTACAGTCATCAGGCTTCGCGCACCGGGCATGACCTATTTTCGCATGCCTCTGTCTGTATGGGGATTGTGGCTTACGTCTATTTTAAATGTTATTTTTGTCCCAGTCATTGCTGCTGGATTGATTATGTTATTGATTGACCAATTATTGGGAACTCAATTCTTTTTGGCGGGTCGATTAGCCGCAGGTGGAGGGGGTGATCCTTTATTATTCCAGCATGTATTCTGGATTTTTGGTCATCCGGAAGTGTATATCCTGATTTTGCCAGTATGGGGAATTGTGTCTGAATTGCTGTCTGTTTTTTCAAGAAAACCGGCTTTTGGTGCCAAAGTTACCGTTATATGTATGAGTACGATTGTGGTCCTAAGTTCAATTGTTTGGGGACATCATATGTACACCACAGGGATGAGTCCCTTATTGGGGAAGACCTTTATGTTTCTGACGCTTCTCATTAGTATTCCATCATCCATTTTCTTTTTTAACTGGTTAGCAACACTTTGGCGGGGATCGCTGCATTTTGATCCACCCATGCTGCATACCATGGCTGTTATTTGGGTGTTCGCAATTGGTGGACTTACGGGTCTTTATAATGCAACAGTCACAGCTGATATTTATCTTCATGATACCATGTTTGTGGTGGGTCACTTCCATTATACCATGGCTGCGTCTGTATTATTTGGAGGATACGCCGCCATTGCTCATTGGTATCCGAGGATGTTTGGGCGAATGTTGAATCCGCTCTTAAGTAAGATTCATTTCTGGGGAACATTCATTACGATTAATCTGGTATTTTTTAATATGATGGTTACAGGGTATGCGGGACAACACCGGAGATTATATTATCCAGGTGAATTTGAATTCCTGCAGCCATTGGCAGATATGAATATCTTTATTACCATTATGGCCTTTTTTCTCGGCGCGTTCCAGATTCTGTTTTTATATAATTTTATTCATTCCATGCTGAAAGGTAAAGTAGCAGAAAATAATCCATGGAAAGCGAATACACTGGAATGGACCATGGACTATCCCATTCCCCATGGAAATTTTAGTACCATTCCTCAAGTAGTTAATGGACCCCATGAATATAGTAATCCTAACATAAAGGATGCCGATTGGGTATGCCAAACAGTTAAAATTGAGGGGGACTCATGAGTCCACAAGTACAGTCTGCTGATTTGCTTCAAATCGAATGCGATTATGAAACATCTAAAATGGGAGTGCTCGTAACGTTTGGTGGCATTATTATGCTTTTTGTTACTTTCCTTGCCACATTTTCTGCAATGGTTGCCAAGGAATTGGCAACCATCAAACTGGATGAAACAACGATTATTGTCGCTGGCGTTACCACCATTATCTTGATAATGAGTAGTGTCTTGTTCCATAAATCCTACAGCCTGTGGCAGAAAATTAATGAGGTAACAATCTCGAATTATTTCTATGCCAGCATCATCTTTGGGATTGTATTTTTATTTGGACAAATTAATCTATGGAAAATGATAGTCAGTGCAGGGTTTACAAGCCACAGCAATGTGTTGGCTGGAATGGTCTATTTAATTGGCGGTGTTCATGCGGTTCACCTCATTGCCGGACTGACAGTGTTAGGCTGGTTATGGTATCAACTTATACAATCTCGCCAAGTGAAACCCGTTCGCTATCAAATGATTGGATGGTTTTGGCATTTTCTCACTGCACTATGGTGTATCATCTTTGTGTTTTTTCTCATCGTTTTATGAAAGGGCTCCAATGGATCAAGCAATACCAATGAATAAAACTTTTTTTGGCAATGCCACCACAGGAAAATTAGGTATGTGGCTCTTCATCGTTATGGATGGATTAACCTTTGGCACCATAATAATCGGTGGTTTAGGCCTCCGGATTTCAGCCGCATCATGGCCTGTTGCGGGATCCATACTCAATGTACCACTGACTGCCTTTAATACGTTTCTTTTAATTTGCAGCAGTTTTACCATGGTGATGGCACTAAACTCTATTGTAAAAGATGATCAAAAAGGGTTAATTAAATATTTAGCTTTTACCATTGCCGGCGGAGTCATTTTCCTGGGGATTCAAGCTTGGGAATATTCCCATTTTATTATGGGTGGTGAGCATTTGGGGAATCTTTTGGCGGCGGCTGGACTTCCCGGGAGTCAATTTTTACCAACCACAGGCATTTACGGATCAGTATTTTATGCCACAACCATGTTTCATGGGCTTCATGTTTTATCTGGTGTGATTTATCTTTCAGTCATTTTATCTATGGCATTAAAGCAGAAGTTTACTTCCAATAATTATGACCGATTAGAAATTGCAGGATTATTCTGGCATTTCATCGATCTCGTTTGGATTCTTGTATTTACAGTAATTTACCTAATTTAAAGGAGTCATGATGGAAGATCATAAAAAAACATATTTTTGGAATGCCATAGGATTGGCTTTATTAACAGTTATAGAAGTTTGGGCCATTGGTTTGGGATTACCGCGAACAGGTCTTGTTGTATTATTGCTCTCAATAACGGTTACAAAAATAATGCTGGTTGCATTGGTATACATGCATCTGAGATATGAAACCAAAACACTGCGCCGCCTCATTGCGCTCCCGATTCCTCTTGCATTGTTTTTCCTATGGGGTGTGATGTATGACATGGCATTCGATTGGACATTATAATTTTGTGAAAAAAGCGTTATTAATTATATTAATATTAATGAGTTCAATTATGGCGTGTCCATATTGTGCAGCATCCGATACAATCGGCGGGGGATTATCAGTATATATACCACTAGTCGGAATTATTTTAAGTCCATTTGTTATGGTATTCGGTGCAATTATTTATATAAGAAAAAAAGACCACAATTAATATTTATTTTATTTATTTTGAATTTGTGATCGTATAATTGTAATGTCCCGCCTTATGTTATATTCAAAATCTGCAGAATACGCAATTCAAGCCATGATTTATCTGACTGAGAAAAAGTCAGAAAAACCAATCATGATTAGTAAAATTGCTTCATCCTATGATATTCCCTATCAATTTTTAGCTAAAATCATGCAAACACTTGTTAAACAACGATTGGTAAAGGCTACACGAGGGAGGAATGGCGGCGTCAATTTAGGCCGTCCTGCCGATGAAATTTATATCAATGAAATTGTCCACGCAGTTGACGGACCACCGCCGGAAAGAGAACAATGTGTAGTTGGTTTAGATTTATGCTCTGATGAAACGCCATGCCCGCTGCATGATCAATGGAAACCCATTCGATCTAAAATTGGGGAAATGCTGGCAGGGGAACCGTTGGATGAT
>JACKQG010005071.1_pt1 | contig 14800 bp, 10 predicted proteins | sample 8237621 | NCBI WGS metagenome assembly JACKQG01 (sample SAMN15677084, study PRJNA649215) | marine metagenome | biome: marine; feature: Black Sea; material: saline water; isolation source: suspended particulate matter (SPM) from the Black Sea western gyre | collected 2013-06-09/2013-06-10 | depth... | reverse complement strand
GAAGGATTGCCAGCCGGTGTTGCCGGGCTGGAAGTCGCCGGAGGCGAGGATCGTGCCGGACTGGGCTATCTCGTCCAGTGTGTCAAAGGCCCCACCGTAAGTGAGGCGGTCATCGGCATCGCTTGCAGTATATCCCAAGAGTATCCACGATATCTGATTGGCCTCGCTACTGGCGGCATCCTGGCTCTTGTAGTCGAACCCAAAGGTATAGACTCCGGTGTCAGGCGCAGCGAGGGTTTGATAGCAGTTTGTGCCCTGCCACATTCCGCCCGTGACGAGATAGGGGGCGCGCGTTTCGTCTGTCGCGATGCGGAAGCGGTCGTTGAAAAGGGGGATATACCAGAGGTCGAGCTCGGAACTTTGTAAGGTATATTCATCCCAGGTAGCGGGCTCTTTGATGCCAATGGAAAAATCGCCGTTGCCAAGCATGGTGTTGCTTACGCTGGCAACGGCTTTGATGACGAGGTCGCCGCTGATATTATCGAGTGAACGATCCCAGCCGTAGAAGGCCCAGCCATAGCCGGCCTGAACAATGGGTGCTACGGCGTCATTGCCTTCAGCAATCGATTGTTCAAGAGCGCCACCGCCAATATGTTTTAGGGTCTCCGGAAGCACAAAGCGCACGGTGCATTCCCGTCGATAGTTGGCGGTGACGGTGGTGGCGGCATCGGGCATCCAGAAGAGACTGTCCTTAGATTCGGGGTCATCAATAATCCCGCCATTGGCAGTCCAGTTGTAAAATACCAGACCGTCCTTGGTAGTTGGAGCGGTGAGGGAGACTACGCTACCTTTGGAGTAGGTGCCGGAGCCGGTGCCACCCTCCACACTGAGCTGGAAGGTCTCAGGCGTCGGGGCCTGGACGGTGAGGGTTGTATCGCCGGCTTGAATTGCATGGGTGGTGCCGTTGATAACGAGGTCGAAGGGGGCGTTGCTGGAGACCGTCACGCTGCCGAGTCCGTCATAGAGGATATCGGTGACGATGTCGCCGAACTTGAAGTTGTTGATCCCATGGCGGTCCGTTTGGTGGAGGCGCCATTCGACGCGCTTTTGCTTGGCGTCAACGGTGTTAAAACCGAGCACGTTTTCGATAAACATGGAGATGGGGCCGAGGGCGGACCAGCCACAGAAGTCCGGGCGCACGATGTGTCCGTTGGTGCGCACGACCGGATGGTCGCGGCTGGGGCTGTAGCACTCCCAGATGGTGTTGGGCTCGACCGCGTGGTAGGTGCGATACATGTGGGCGAGCAGGTTCTCGGCCGCTGCATCGGCCTCGGCCTGATGGCCGTATTTTTCGAGCGCCTTGGTGCCCATATAGGCGGTGGGCAGCCAGATGCCGCCGCGCCAGTAGGCGCCATCGCCGCCATAATAATGAGGATCGTTCCGTGCGATCGTCACCCAGGGACGGATGCCCCCAAAGGTTTCCGGATCCTCCAGATGCGCGGCCATGCGGGCGGCTTGTTCCGGGGAGGCCATTTCGGCGAGCAGGGGCCAGTAGGAAGCGGGTGTCTTGACTTTGTAAAGTGTGGAGCCGTCCTCGGAGACGTCGTAGTAGAAGCCATCCGCTTCGTCCCAGTAGTAAGTATTCACGGTTTGCTTCAGGGCGGTATACTTCGCCTGCCATTCGGCGGCGAGCGCCACCTCGCCGATGCGCTCGGCCATGCGGGAGATCGCCAGGGCGGAGAGGCCTTGCTGGGCAATCGCATCAATCCACAGGGCACCCCACTGCCGGCGGGTATTGTCCATGCCGCTCGCCACCCCGGACCACACATAGCCGAGTGCTTTGGGGTCCAGATTGACTTCGGCACTCAGGCCCATTTGTGTCTGGAAGCGCCAGCCGGGCTCCAGGTTATCAAACCAATCAAAGTGCGTTTGTAGGTATTGGGTTTCGGTCAGGAGGGTGCGGGCATGGGCATCATCCCCGGTGAAGAGGTAGTTGCCGTATTCAGCCCAGGCGAAAAGGGGCGGATTGTCCGGATGCTGGATGCCGAGCGGGAAGCTTCCGTCCGCGTACTGTTCCGAATGAAAGGCCTCGTAAAAGTTGGTGAGCGTCTCGACCCCGGGAAATTTCTCCGGAGAGTATTTGCAGAAGAGGACCATGAAAGCGGTATCCCAGATCCAGATATGACTCGTAGCAAAAGCCTCATCCATGTAGGGGCTTTGAGGCAGCCCTTCCTGAGTGGCGACGTGATCCCAGGCCTGTTCCCAGGCGGTCCAGTATAGGTCGACGTAGCCGGGCTTTTTGTCGAAGACGGGCTCTGGTACCCAGTTACGGTTGAAGGCTTCCTTATCGACAGGTTGTAGAGCCTGAATGCTGAGGCACAGGCAGGTGAGCGCTACGGAGCAGGTGAGCGTCTGGACGTTTTTCATAGTAATAAGCTTTCTTGTGTGGATTCCAATTTCTTTAGTTTGCCGCTTTCTTTAACCCGTCGATTTTTTCCTCCAGCTCGATCGAGACGTCGATCTGATTATTGAACTGTTGCTCGTATTCGGTGGGGCTGAGTTCGAGACCCCCACCATTCATAAGGATGGTAACGGGATAGTCACCGCCGAGCCAACGCATGTTGCGCAGTTGGCGGCCACTATCACTGTTCGCATGCTTGATATTACTATTTGCGACGAAGCTTTGATTGGTGCCGTCAATGGTAAGGTCCAGTTTGTTGGTAATGATCAGGTGATCCAGTGTTTGCCAGTCGACCGGCATGCCGTTAAAGCGGTCAGCTCTGACAGGTTTGAGGTCGTCGAGACTAATTTCAGCGGTTTGCCACTCTTCAGAGCCTTCGATGGGGGTAAGGCAATAGAAATTACCATGTGGATATTCCCGACCGTATTTGGAATAGCTGTTGAATTCAAATTCCATAATAAGGTTTCCGCCGAGAGGATCGAGCACATCAATCGCGAGTGTTGCACCGACCGGTCCACGCCATTTTGGGTCGCGGATCTTACGGGTATTAAGGCGGTTTTTGGAATAGCGATACCAATCCGGCTTTCCGTCGTGCTCAAAGTTTGCCTGAATCATGCGCGTGGTGGCATCCGTGACGGTAGGTTGTGCAGCCTGTACTTCTGGTATTTCAAACTTTTCTAAGTTGGTGCTCAGAATGTAGCTGTCTGCTGGGGAGGGAGTCCATCGTGGGCCTTGCAGGTTTAGCTCGGCGGGGTGCTTGTAGTAAACATTTGCCATGGCAAAGAAGCCGAGATGAGTCGAGGTGATGGGTGCAGAGGCGGTGTATACCGTACCCTGCTGTGTGACTTCCGCAGAGCGGTAGAAGCGAAACTGACCGTTGGGGTCTTGTGAGTAGAAGATTTCGACGCGGGTCACTTCCTGAGATGCATCCACCTGCACCGTGATGACGGGCCCGATGGCATCACCCTTCAGATCCACCGAGATACGCGGGGTTTGGGGTAGTCTGTAGCTACCCTTGAGGTAGTGCTCAAACATGAGCAGGTCAATAAAGTCGGACTCCAGGGTGTGGCGGTGGTTCATGTGCGGCGTGATGGAGTAACGGACCGGAGTCGTTGCGGGGATTTTCCGCCAGTTGAAGGCCATATTCGAGAGCAGGCCGTTAAAGTCGTTTTGCGGACCCTTGTAGAGGATGGGGCAGGTGACATACGGCAGCATTTGGGCGTCGTCGATATACTTCGCGTAGAGTGGCTCTATCGCTTGTGGGCGGGCGGAGTTGCCCTTGCGCGCTTTGAGTGCTGCAGGTGCGTTGCCAGTGCCACCGCAGGAAGGCACAGCGACTTTGATGCGTTCATCGGTGCCGGCGAGCATGACCGAGAGCTTGCCGCCCATGGAGTGGCCATGCACCCCGATTTTGTCTGCATCCACGAACGGGAGTTGTTGTAGCACCGTGATGGCGCGTTTGTTGGCGAGATTGATGAGGAACCAGTTATTATTGCGCGGAGAGTCGAAGTCGTCGTAGGTCAACTCGTCGGGCTTGGTGCTGGCAAACCATGCATTGTGCTTCTGGGTGGCGTCGAGTGGGGACCAGTCGGTGGCGACTGTTCCTTCGGCAGGCTTGCCGGGCTCTTGGTGCTCCATCAGTCGGCCGCCCCAGTTGGTTGCTAAAATGGCGTAGCCGTTCTGTGCGATGCCGGAGGCATAGTCGGCCATGGCACGTTGGCCGCCGCCGTGAATTTGCACAATGCCCGGGATTTTGCCGTCAATGTCGCTCGGGTAAGCGAGGTAGCCGCCCATGCGCACCTCTTTGCCTTTGAAGATGCCGACTGCGTAAGAAATCATTTGGATGCTCACGCCGTCCTTTTCGTAGGCGTGGAGCACCTCCATGTTGATGGGATCCTTGCTGGCATCAAAGGACGCCCAGAGTGCAGGAATATCCGCCGGTAGCGTCTCCGGAGTCATGGGGGGCAGACTGTCGTTAGACTTATCGGCAGCTGTGGCCGAAATGCTGATGAGCACGCCGAGTGTGCAGAGTTTAAGTGATTGTATCATGGTGTCAGTTTCTGGTGCGTCATTTGTTGTTCTTAATGCGCTTGGTAACGAACAGATATTCTAGCAATCATAGGGCGGTGCCACATCGCATAGATGTGCGATGATGGAGAGCGGTTTTATGCCTATATTGTGGGGTTTGTAAGACGGAGGTTGAGACTCTCACGAAAGAATGGAAGTTATCAGCTACATTCTGTCACTTATTAAGACCCCATATCATGACAAAGAGTTGCCGATTTACTTATTTTTTTGCTTTCATCTGGCTCACGGTAGTGCTCCACGCGGACGTTGTTTTGCCGCGCGTGTTGAGCGACCACATGGTGCTTCAGCGAGAACGAGAGGTGCCGCTCTGGGGGTGGGCTGAACCCGGTGAATCGGTGGCGGCATCCTTTGCGGGGCAGCAGGTGAGCACTGTTGCAGATGATGCAGGGCGTTGGAAATTGTATTTGCAACCACTTCAGGCGTCCAAAGTGCCTCAGGATCTGCTGATTCGTGCGAACAATACAATCACCTTACGCGATGTTCTCGTGGGCGAAGTTTGGTTGGCCTCCGGGCAGTCCAACATGGAGTGGACCTTTAGTCAGTGCGTTCAAGCGGATCAGGAATATGCGGCCACGCAGCAGGAGAATCCGTTTATTCGGGTTTTTCACGTAAATGAGCATCTGAGCGCCGGAGTTCCGCTGGATGATACGGTCGGCTCGTGGAGGCAATGCTCGGATTTTCTTGCGCCACCGATGCGCAGTGTCTCGGCGGTTGGCTTCTTTTTTGCGCTGAAGTTGCAGCAAGAGCTAGATGTGCCCGTTGCTATCTTGGATGCCAATTGGGGCGGGCAACGGATCGAATCGTTCATTCCCCGTGAAGCGTATGAGGCGCATGGGCTTCATTACCGTGTCCATGGCGGAGAGCAAACACTGCCACGCTTGATTGCCGATTTGGAGAATCTTTCCGGACAGGTGGATGCTGCGATTGCTGCCGCCGAACAGGGACGTCGTATCCCTGTAACCATTGCCGGCAATCTGCATGGATCGGCAGATAATTTCATTTATAATGCGATGATCGCACCACTGGCTCCCTATGGTCTCAGAGGCGCGATCTGGTATCAGGGCGAATCGAACCGTGGTGCTTCGGACTATTACCAAAAGCTGCAAGCGCTTGCTTCTGGATGGTCTTCGGCTTTTGAGGTGGAGCATTTACCTCTGTATCAGGTGCAAATCGCTCCGTATCAGTATGATCGTAGCGGAAATCCGAATACGAGGCTCTGTGATACGATTTGGAAAGCTCAGTATCGAGCGGCGACGACGATTCCAAATGTAGGCATCGTCCCGATCCATGATACGCAGATCCCGGTGAACGATATCCATCCGCCGCACAAGCGTCCGGTTGGTGATCGCCTTGCGAGTTTGGCGCTGAATGAGCAGTATGGCTTTGATGTTCCGGCGACAGGGCCTACGTTTCAACGTGCGTGGCTGAAAGGGAATTCGACCGTGGTGGTTGAGTTTACTGGTATTGATCAGGGCTTGAGCACGCTGGATGGCAACGCGCCGACATGGTTTGAACTTTCCGGGGGGGACGGGCAGCGCTTCGTGTCAGCGGATGCCCGCATCGTGGGTAATGCGGTGCACTTAGAGGTGCCTGCAGGGCTGAGCGCGACGAAAGTGCGTATGGGCTGGGATGAAGTCGCATTGCCGAATCTGTCGGATGTCAATGGATGGCCTGTCTTTGCTTTTCCTGCTCGCCGGATTGAAGGCGGTTCCAGTGAGGGCGCGTATTTGAGTGATTGGGAACCGGACTTCGTGAGTCAGAGTCACGGTGAACCGATGCGCGATCGTTCTGCGGGAGGCACGCCACTTAGCTTGAATGGCGAGGACTTTGAGAAAGGTCTTGGTGCGCATGCGAATAGTGAAGTGGAGTATTGGCTTGGTGGTGGTTTTGCGACGTTTACGGCAACCGTTGGAGTCGATGATGGCTGTAGTGGGAGTGTGGTCTTCAAAGTCGTCTGCGATGGCGAGTTGTGTTTTGAGAGCCCGGTGATGGTTCGTGGTGCTGAGCCCTTACTGGTGAATGTTTCGTTGGCTGGTGTGGAACGTTTGCAACTAGTTGTCGGTGACGCTGGTGACGGGATTGGCTGCGATCATGCAAACTGGGTAAGCGCGAAGGTGGAGTCATTGAAATGAGATCAATTTTATTTGCAGGTTTGTTGGTGATATTCGGCTTTGTTCAAGTCGCTTGGGCTGAGCCAGAGGTCGATCAACCAGTCATTCCCTTATGGCCAGAGGGGACCGAGCTGATTGATCCGACCATTGCAGAAGGGATCGTGCCGCGACATTTCGAACTCGTTGACAATATTCATCACCCGAATTTGACGGTCTTTAAGCCTGAGAAGCCGAATGGCTCGGCAGTGGTGATCTGCCCCGGTGGTGCGTATGTTTATATTGCGACGGGCCTAGAGGGCTACCCTGTCGCGGAGAAGCTAAATGAAGCCGGGATTACGGCATTTGTATTGAAATATCGGCTACCGACGACTCAGCCGGAGTTTAAGCATCCAGTGCCATTGTCGGACACACTGCGCTCAGTCCAGTGGGTGCGTGCTAATGCTGCCGAGTATGAACTCGATCCGAAGCGCATAGGGATCATGGGCTTTTCTGCGGGAGGTCATTTGGCCGCAACTGCCGGGACTTTATATGGCGATTACAACTTTGGAAGTGATGCGATCTCCAGGGTGAGTTCACGTCCTGATTTTATGTGTCTCGTCTATCCAGTGATTTCGACTCAGGAGGGAATTCTAAACGGGTGCGTTAGATCCCCATTGAAGGAGGGATATTCCGAAGCGGAAGAGGTGGAGATGTCTTGTGAGTTGAATGTCAACGCGCAGACACCTCCGACATTCCTTGTGCATGCGAAGGATGATACCGGTGTGCTACCTGGGAATAGTGAAGTGATGTTTGAGGCGCTCAAAGCGAACGGTGTGACGGCAGAGCTTAAGCTCTATGAGCAAGGCGGGCATGGTTTCGGCCTTGGACGGCAGGGCACAGACTCGACCCAGTGGTTAGATGACTATCTAGGCTGGATGCGAGATCTCTAAACAGCATGAAGTGGGGGGAGACGTTTAATTTTGAAAGCTCAGTTGGAGACGAAACATTAAAAGCAGAGTGATTTACAAATGCGTATTGGAATTATCGGAACTGGTTGGATTGCTGCGAAGCACCTTGAATCTTTAAAGTTAGTCAATGGAGCTGAAGTTGTTGCCGTGGCGGGGAGGAATCAGCAGCGTGCCTCTGAGTTGGCAGCACCACTGGGAGCCACAGTCTATGAGGATTACCTGCCGATGTTGCAGAGAGAATCCTTGGATGCTGTATTTGTTTTATTGCCACCTCATTTGCACGGAGATGTCGAACGTGCTTGCGCGGAGCATGTTGGGGCTGTGCTGCTTGAGAAGCCAATCACCACGTCGATGACACAGGCTCGCGAAATCTACAGTTACTTTAAGCAGGCAGACACGATTGTGTCGGTTGGTTATATGAACCGTTATCGTGATGCCGTTCAAGCGGCACGGGCTGTTTTCTCAAAGCCTGAGGCGGGAGGTGTTATGGCGAACGGCTGGTGGATTACACAGATGCCACCGCCTGCGTGGTGGCGTTGTATGGAGCAATCCGGAGGGCAATTTGTTGAGCAGTGCACTCATCTGGTCGATCTAAGTCGTTATCTTTTCGGTGAGGTTCAGGAAGTGAGTGCCTACAGTATGCGTGGTTTCATCACCGAAGTGCCCAATGTATCGGTGGACGATGGGATGGTCGTTAACGTGCGCTTTGAGTGTGGTGCGCTGGGATCCTTCTGCACGGGTTGTTTCCCTTTGGCTGGCCACCCAGAGGGGCTGGGGGCTGGGATTAGCCTAAACCTTTCTTCGCGCAAGAAACGCGTCGTTTTTGAAGGCTCGAATTTTGAGGCTAAGTTATTTTCTGGAGAAAGCGATGTGATCGATCTTCCGGTTGGTGAGGATCCCTTTCATGTGCAGACTCGGACATTTCTGAAGGCTGTGGAGAATCAAGATGCGGGGCAGATTCTATCTGACTATGAGGATGCTATGCGGACGTTGGCGGTTACTTTGGCGGCGAACGAATCGGCTCATGAGAGGGGTGGTGCGCCTGTTCGAGTTGAGGCTGTGTTGTGATTGTCGTGATGAATGAGGCGTCATTAAGGCTGCCCGTTCTATGAGGAAACTTTGTGGATGGCGACAATCTTGAGAGCAGGATAGTTCGGGTCGCACATATGAGCGATGTTGCTCTTTGTTTAACTCCACTATGGTATTAGGTTTTCAGATGCGCTCTAAAGATAATAACAGGGCGGTTAGGCGATCTCTTTTATGACCATCAAAGACTATAGGCTGGGCTCATTAACTGCACGATTTCATACGGATGCTGAGACTCAGCTGACTTCGTTTGAATTACTGCCAACCGCTAAGTTGATGGACGTAGTTGAAAACCGAGAGACAATTGATGGCATTGAGCGCGAGGTGTTGAATCCAAAGTGGCAGGACATGCCGGGTCTACAACTCGGTTCCTGTGTGCAGATCAAGTTGCGCGAAGACAATGGGCCTCGTGCCTTTGCAGCGGGGCGCACGATGCGAAACAGCTCGACTTCGCTTTCACTTCGGCATGTTGCCCAGCGAGTGTCGGAGCAGGACGGTGTGAAACGCATCGAGACGGAACTCTTATCTGAAGAGCATATGGTTCGTGCGCGGTTCATCATCGAATGGATTTCGGGTGCTGATTTTGTGACTGCGTGGACTGAAATTGAAAATGCCGGGGAGGGTTCTTTCACAGTCGAGATGCTGTCTGCTTTTTCGCTGGATAATATAACTCCGTTTCAGCGAGGTGCTGCTCCAGAGCAACTCTACCTGCACCGCTTCCGCTCGAACTGGGCACTGGAGGGACGGCATGAGCGTGTCTTATTGGAAGACTTGCATATGGAGCGTTCATGGGCTGGCTATAGTCTTGTTTCGGAGCGCTTCGGGCAAGTCGGGTCGATGCCGGTTCGTGGCTTCTTCCCCTTTGCTGCGATGGAGGATAGTGGAGCCGGCGTTCTGTGGGGCGCGCAACTTGCGGTTCCGGGCTCTTGGCAAATCGAGTGTTTCCGAAGCGCGGATAATGTGTCGCTCTCAGGTGGTTTGGCGGATCGAGAGTTTGGCCATTGGTGGAAAACCCTAGAGCCAGGGGAGTCCTTTGGGAGTCCGCGGGCGACCTTGTCTGCTGTCGCGGGTGATATCGAGGATTTGTGTGATCTGATGTTGCAAGCCCAAGAGGCACAGTTTGAGCCGCTGGAGGAAGAACAGAATCTCCCCATCATTTTTAATGAGTGGTGTTCGACTTGGGGGAATCCGAATCATACAAACATCCTCAGCACCGTTGAAAAGCTGGCAGGAACCCCGACGCGCTACTTTGTAATTGATGATGGTTGGGCAGAGCGGCCGGGGGATGACTTTCAGCAAAATGGTGATTGGAATCTGAATACAAAGGCATTTCCCGATGGACTGAAAGCTACTTGCAGCGCAATGCGCGAGCAGGGGATTATCCCCGGTATTTGGTTCGAGTTTGAGGTCTGTAATCCGGGGAGCCAGGCTTTCGATCAGACATCGCATCATTTGACACGTGATGGTGCGATTCTGGAGATTGGCCCACGTCGTTTCTGGGACTTTCGTGATCCTTGGGTCGTCGAGTTTTTATCCGAGAAAGTAATTCAATTTTTGAAAGACAACGAACTCGGCTACATGAAGGTCGATTACAATGAAACGCTGGGACTCGGGTGCGACGAATGGGGTGAGCAGGCGCCAGGGTCGCCCGGAGAAGGTTTGCGCCAGCACTTGGAGGCTGTGCAGACCTTCTTTAGGAAAATCCGGAGAGAACTGCCGGAGCTAGTGATCGAGATTTGTTCCTCAGGTGGGCACCGTCTTGAACCGTCGTTTCTTGGTATTGGCGCCATGGGCTCGTTTTCGGATGCGCATGAGACGATTGAAATTCCGATTATTGCTGCGAATTTGCAGCGACTTATTTTAGCGCGTCAAAGCCAAGTGTGGGCAGTGCTGCAGCCGCAGGATTCTCTCGAACGTGTGCGCTTCTCGCTGGCGGCTACTTTCCTAGGGCGCATGTGTATTTCTGGAAATCTAGATGAGCTGAGTGGTGAAGTGCTCGACGAGCTGAAGCATGCTCAGGAGTTCTATGTTGAGGCTGCGCCAATCATTTTGGAAGGGCGGAGTCGTCTTGTTCGGAAGTTGAGCAAGGGCTGGCGCAGTCCCAAGGGGTGGCAGGTCTTGGTGCGAGAAGGCCGTGGAGCGGCGAAGGGACGATGCCTAATCGTGCTACATAGCTTTGCGAGTGCTTCAAATCGAATCGAAATCCCCTTGCCAAAGGGAAAATGGAAACTGGAAAGAAGCTTTAATTTTGTAGCTACGGTTGAGGTGATGGATGGGACTCTCGTAGTTGAACACTGCCCTGATTATTATGGTGGGAGCATTCTTTTGAAAGCGTGAGCGGAATCATCAGGGATTGGATAATGTCATCCTGAGGGGTTCAATTTAAGGAACTGTTCTGCTTGCCAACGATTTATGGAAAATTGAAAAAAGTGCCTTGAAGACACAAATGACAATTTTTCTAGCCACGCTGGCAGGCTGGTTGAACCGCAAGCAGTTGGCAGTGTAACCGTACACGCCAACCTGTGGGGTAAAGTTATTGGATTAGTTCGCCCAATGCGCTTGATTGACAAGTCTTTAGGGGAATCTTGTACCCTTCAAACTTTGGATCTGTTCTGCTTGCCAATGACTTACGAAAATAAGAAAAAAGCGCCTTGAAGACGCAATTGACGATAATTTTGGCCGGATTGGCTGGTTGGATGAACCGCAAACAGCAGGATGTGATCGATTACCTGCATGCGGAGAACGAGATACTCAAAGAACAATTTGAGAAGAAAGGCGGTAAGCTTGATCTGAGCAATACTCAAAGACGCAAATTGGCGATGAAGGGTAAAAAGCTGGGTCGAAAGGGGCTGATGCAATACGCGAGCATTGTCACACCTGACACGATACTTCGTTGGCACCGCAAGTTGGTGGCACTCAAATACACGGCAAAGCGCAGGATAAAAACGGATCGGCAGCAGGAAATGGAAGTTGTGAAGGAACTCTGTTTGAAATTCGCCGAAGAGAACCCCAGTTGGGGCTACGGTCGTATCCAAGGTGCGCTGGCCAACCTCGGTTATGAGGTCTGCGATACCACGGTCGGCAACATCCTCCGCGCCGCAGGGATCCCGCCAGCGGAAGACCGGATGAAGAAATCTACTTGGACGGAGCACGACAGTGCGGAGATGGTGCATCGCAGATGCGCCCGAAGGGATGTGAATGCGGGTGCCCTCCGGGCGGCATGAACAGCAAACAATTTGTGCGCTCTCATATGGCAACCATGTGTGTGGCCGACTTTTTGACCACAGAAGTCTGGACTATGCGCGGCCTTGTCCGTTATCACACGCTTTTCGTAATGAACCTAGCCAAGCGCAAGGTGCAAATTGCTCAGATCAGTTGCCAAATGAACGGGCAGGTAATGGCACAGATTGCCCGTAACCTCACTGATTCGGAGGATGGTTTCCTCGATGGCATGGAATACTTCGTGTGTGATCGGGATACACTATTCACGAATGAATTTTGTCAGACCTTGGAATTATCAGGAGTGAAAGTCATCAAGACCCGCGTCGCTACGCCTGAGCAAAACGGCTACGCTGAACGTTTCGTAAAAAGCCTGAAAGAAGAGTGCCTCGACCGGATGATTTTCTTCGGCGAGCGGTCCCTGAGAAAGGCCGTCGACGAGTATGTGGAGCACTATCACCACGAGCGGAACCACCAAGGTTTGGATAATCTGATACCATTCCCGTATGCCGGAGAAACAAAGGGCAGGAGCGGGTCGGTCGTCAAATTTGAACGGCTCGGAGGGCTGTTAAACTACTATCATCGCGAAAAAGGAGAGGAGGAACGACTGGCCGGATAGCAAAATCACAGAAAGCGTGATCGAAATGATCGAAATAATGCAAGGAAATCGACCCGAATTGGAGCCGTCCGAGGCGGGTCGAAGGTGTGATTTCGATCAACTTGATCGAAATAAAAATCGACGTAATGGCCGAAAATCCCTTTAAATAAGGGCTTTAGGAGGTGTTAACCACTTTGAAATTATTTCGATCAGTTCGACTTTCTACAAGTGATTGGCCAGCCACTTGAACCCTTCGTCTTTAAGGCGGAGGGTTTTTGTTGCTCGGACAACCACCCGGCACTCCGTCTGCCGCATGTAAGTTAACAAGTGGGCTTCGAAAATAGGTGCGAGTTCCTTAAATTTCAGTTAAATCAACGACTTACGTAATTTTAAGCCGTTCGAGTTTTTCCCGAACCCGTGCGCGGTATTGGCGTTGGCGCTCGGCGCTCTTGCTGCGCTTCTGTGCTTTGCTGACAGTTGGCCGCCCCCTTCGGAAGTTCAAGACGTCCTCCGGTCGTGTAAATACACCTCGGCGGCGGAAGGCGCCAGGAGCATGCACGAAACTGTCCTGCCAGAGTGGTGGATAGTCATACCACGCTTTGGTGGCGACACGATTGGGCTCTGCGAGCCACGCTGGAGTGGGCACGCCATGTCGTTCGCACAGCCATTCGACATATGCGGCGAGATAAGCATCGCATTGTCCTGAGTCGGTCAGTTTTTCGCGCAGTGGTGCCGGCGCGTCTTTGATACGTTCGATGAAATCCTTGCGGCTGGTGACGTGTCGAAGTTCGTGTTGCCAGTCGCGCAGATTGCGCCCGAAGGACTCAGAGTCGTGTGTCACCGCAGAAATATCAGCAGCTGTCGCTGGTCGTTTCCATGATTCACTCATTGTGTGCGTCTATTAAAGTTTGCAGCAAGGCGCGATGATGCGGGAGCAGCACGTCATCCGGATAGAAGCGGTCCATGGCTTCTTGAATACGATCCAGGGATCGAATCTTCATCTTACCGATCAGAAAATCGAGGTCGTCGATGTCACCTCGGTAGGTTCCGATGGGACGACGGCAGGCGAGGGCTTTCATCGCGAGTAAGTATTCGGCACTGGGCACCTGAACGATTAGCCCAGTCGCATCTTCGATTTTCGCTAGTCTACGCTTTGATTCGGTTTTGGGTGAAACAAACTGAGCTACGTCAGAGTTGAGCCAGTCCTCTGGTAAATCAAGATCTCTGGCGACTTGATCCACCAAGCGTTGCCCCACCTCCTTCGGGTGCAGCAGGGCATCAATGTCCTTGGTGGCCTCGCGTGTGTTGTAAGCGAGTAGAAAGGCTGCGCCGCCGTAGATCGACACCTCAAGGCGAATGCCTTCGGCTTGGGCCAGTTGGCCAAGATGCTGAAGTGCCTGAAGTATAATTGATTTTTTCATTAATTAATCATAACGTTATGAATTAATGAATTTAAGTCAAGTAGCATGTAGTAATAGGAGCATTTCTGAACATGGAGTCAGGTCATCATTGAGCTGGCGGGAAGTGTCACGAAAGTTTCGGTGTTCACCCTCTAAAAGTAGGGGGGCGATGTCATGCAGCGGCTGACGTCTGGGGGCTAGGAAACGACCTTGAGTTCCTTGTTTCTGCGCCTCGGTAGAACCTGTGACCTTCAGGTTACGAGCCTGACTTTTCTGTTGTTTTTCAACATTTTACGTTGCGGTTGCCAATATTATTGGCAACCTCTTAAAGCATGGCAACCACTGGCAAACTCAGCATCACCAAGTTCAAAAATCGTAGCGGCAGCTACTCCTGGCGTGTCGCCGGGACCGTCAACGGCGAGCGCATTCGCAAGAATTTTGCATCCCATGCGGAAGCACTTAACGAGAAGCAGCAATACAACAATGTGCTCTCTCTAAACAGCCAGCACAGAACAGCAGTCACCACCTTGAGCGACGGCCAGATCGGCGAGGCGCAGGATGCCTTCGAGCGCCTGGGCGACGATCACTCCCTCCGCTTCGCGGTCGATTACTTCCTTGCCAACTACCGTGCCCCGAATTGCGACTACACCGTCAACGACGTGCTGGAGGATTTCTACGGAGACAAGCGGGCCTCCAGGTTTTTTTAATGCCTGTCCCTAAAAAATCCTCCTGGACCTCGGGGGTCGCAGCCTCGCGGGCGTTTTCGAGCTCTTCCCATTCGTCGGCCAGGGAGGCCACTTTGTTTTGAAAGGCGATCAGTCGCTCGGCGAAGTCAATCACATCGCGGGCGGTATCGTAGGAGCCGGTTTTAAAAGCTTCGGAGCCTTCGTCGCGCATACGGGCTTCTTCGTCCGTCAGGGTTTCAGACAGGAGGGCGAGGGCTTCGCCGC
>JACKQG010005070.1_pt1 | contig 14805 bp, 19 predicted proteins | sample 8237621 | NCBI WGS metagenome assembly JACKQG01 (sample SAMN15677084, study PRJNA649215) | marine metagenome | biome: marine; feature: Black Sea; material: saline water; isolation source: suspended particulate matter (SPM) from the Black Sea western gyre | collected 2013-06-09/2013-06-10 | depth... | reverse complement strand
GACCAACTGTTTCTTTGTTCTTTTCTTTAGAAGAAAAGAACGAAAAGAATCGCCGTCCCGCCAAGGCGGGATAAATAATTCTGATCTCTCGCTCTATCTCGACGTTTACCCGTGGTTTTTCTAATGCGGCAAGGATACAAAAGATTGGATTCATCTGCCGGGTGATTAATTGACTTCTTACATTTCGAGGGGGAAGTTCATAAGTTATGACATATTGGCTTTTAGTATGATTATGACGTAAATTTATATAGAGATTTTTGACAAGGGGGCGACCGGTTTCGACGGGATAAGAACGCTGTTAAACCGCATGCCGAGGACCAGGTACCTCGTAAATCACCTGGAAACACAATAAGTGCCAACTATGGCAATGTTGCTTACGCTTAATTGACGTAAGCCGTCCTGGGTTTGATTCGCCTATGGTCTTTCTCAAGGGCGTCAGAGTCATAGGCTGGTTCTGATAGATGCTCATGCTATCGGGATGAGAATTAATGAGCTGGTTCCGGCCTGATTTTGCCGCTGGTTGCAGTCGGAATGAAATATAACCTGTGGATAAACATGTAGAAGTTTTTCGGGGTTTTATTTCGGACGGGAGTTCGACTCTCCCCGCCTCCACGTTGATAAGCCACAGAGTTCACCGAGAAATTTTTTGAGGATGTGGACGCTAAGTGATTTTATTTCTCTCCTATTTCAAGAAAAAACTTTTCAGCCATTTCAAGATTTTATAAACTCTTTTTTTCCAAAAGCCGCAAATAATATTTGCCTAATTGAGTCGCAACATATCAAAGAATGTGTTGATTACATTGCAGATAAAAAGTGTAAACAAGATTGGGCTCCAGTCACCATCAATAGGATGCTCGAATTAATCAGCTCGGTCTTTATTTACTCAATGAAAAGGAAATATAGGGTAGATAATCCAACGCTTGACGTAAGAAAACTTCCTGTGCCGCAAAATGATACTCCAGAGTTCTTCTCCTATGAAGAGCTTAGTGATATTTGGATAACCATAGATTCTTATTGGCTACCATTTCTCAAATTTCTTTATCATACAGGGATCAGAAAAGGAGAATTAATCAATTTAACGTGGGATAAAATCAATCTAGAACGAGAGCCTGCCACTATGCGAATTGTCTCATTCATCCGCCTCCCTAAATCACTATCTTTTCGGTCCAGTCCTAGTATAATCCGTTCCATGAAATCCTGATCCCTTAAAACGAATCGCCGGTGAGCTCATAAGCTTTTCAGTCTTATGTTCGCAACAAGGACATTTAGGATATTCGCCATCTATTTTACCTAGTTCGTTAAAGATTAACCCACAGTGTCTGTTTAAACACCGGTATTCATACATAGGCATTATTTACCTCCTCCTTTTGGTTTTACGTATTCAATCACATCCTTTACAAACGATACTGCTCCATAGATCATGAAAAAATCCAAGATCTTTGGAAAGAAGAAGATCCAAATTTCATCTTCATCGTCAATCACTTCATCTACATCTGCCGTTCCAAAAGCAGATTTGAGTGGCTCTTCCGTTTCACTTGTAAATCCAATTTTCATTAGATGACTCCATGGTCTGCAAAGGAATACCAGCCCTTGCTCGTTACTATCACGTGGTCGTGAAGGGTGATGTCCACAGTCTTGCAAGCATCCTTGATTTTCTTGGTTATAGCTAAATCATCAGAGCTAGGCTGTTTATTTCCAGATGGGTGATTATGCCCAACAAGGATAGCCGCAGCATTTTCTTCTAGTGCTCGTTTGATTATCTCTCTTGGATATACAGCTGATGTTGTAAGCGTTCCGGTAAAAAGTATCTCACTTGAGATGACATCATTTTTTCCATTTAGGTAAATGATGCCAAAGTGTTCTCTTGAAGGCTCATCAGCAAACAAGATATTGAAGTGTTTGCTCGCATCTTCTGCGCCATAAAGCTTGTCACCAGATTTCAGAAAGAACCGTTTCCTATACTCCGAATCAAGTTCTGAGTCTGATACTCTATCCAATACGACATTGGTTACCAGATCAAGCGTTAATGTGCCCATTGTTTTTCTCCTTATGTTTGTTGTTTATGATTTGTTTTACTGTGTTGTAAACTTCCTTTTGTTTCTCATTATGTGCTCCTTTGGTGAGCTCTAATAAAGCCACCTGAAACTTCGAGTAGCTGTAAGGCCTTGTAATTCCACGCTGGTTACTTGCAATAAAGATGGTGGTGGTCACTTCTCTAAGCTGACCCTTATCCAACTTGTCTTTTTCCATCTTCTCATTGGCTGCTAACACCTCCCGGTATATCTGGAACCAAAGTCCCGGCAGATTATATTTCAAATAACTCATCGATATTTGTCTCCTGTATTAGTTTTGGTAATTTGATTTTTGATTTGGTTTCTTCAAAGACGGTCATGTTCACCTCTCCAAGTTTTGCTTTCAGACCACCTATCTGTTCCTTTAGTGACAGGTAAGTCTGAACAAGACCTTCCGGAACCTTTTCAACAGCAAGCTTCTCATCAAACTCGTCATCCGTAAAGCCTCTGGGATCTATGTATTCCAGGAACTCATCGGCCATCTGATCTTTAATGACCCAAAGTCTTCCGGTTAGGTCTTTAAGCTCGTTTTTTAATCGAGTAGAGCCCAAAGATACTTCCTCCATGAACGGTGTTGCTTCAACCGATTCCAAACTCTGAAAGTCTTCAGCCATCCCATCAGTGCGAACACCAACGTCTTCTAAAAATCCAGCCGTATTCTCGTCCATAAACAGGTTCATATTTCCGCTATGGATATCCGATAATGGATTGTAGTCCCAGACAAAATCCTTATGCGCCAAGAGCGTATCTTTAAACTTATGCTCCACCGTTACATCGGCAACCGCTTCTGCGTTATCAGCTGTAAAGGTCTTGATAATGTGCCGTTTCCCGAAAGTGTCATTAGGGTTCTTGAAGTTTCTGGAAAGCTCTTGACTGTAGAACAGAATAGGTGACTCATCATCTGGGTCTCTACACAGCTTGATTCTACTTGCTGTATAATTCTTCTCATCGTCTATGGCATCTATCTTAAAGTCCTCAATGTCTTGATCGATTCTTTCCGGAACATCAATTATTACGTTGTTACTCATCTTTCTTCTCCAGTCTTATGGGCATAAGTAGTTGAAGCGTGTTTGGATCTGTTCCGTTTACACCGGTTAGAATAGAAGCACAAACAGGTGAACTGTACTTCCACAAGATTTCCTGCTCATCAATGCTCTTTAGAACCTGTTCCAGTAGACTTACGTTTAGACCTATTTCTATGTCTTCACCTTTCCTTTCTATTACAGGAAGTTTAGAGTCCCACTCAAATCCTTTTTCAGGATCCTGAATCGTTACATCCACGGAAGCTTCACCAATGGCAAATGCTCCCAGCTTCGTTTCACGATTCACAAATGGCTTACCATCTTTTACAAGATCGGAAAACTTCGCTTTATCCAATGAAACACTCCCTTGAAACTCCGTTGGAATCACAGATTCAAAATCAGGATATTTCACATCGATTAGCCGAACATAAAACTCCAGTTCATCTCCTAGCATGATGCGCAGGTGTGTTTTTGACACTGCTGTTTTTACTTGTCCTTTAACAACTCGTGCCAATATCTGTAAGGCCTTCTTCGGTATGATCCCAGTAGCCTTATTCTTCAGCTTTGCTTTGCCGTTAAGGTTGGTGTTGTTAATCACCCGTAAGTAGTGACCGGACGTAGCACAGCTTTTAAGTGCGCCATTCTGATAAAAGTACACTCCTGTCATTGCAGGTTTTAATTCATCATTCGTAGTATAGGGCAGTTGTGAATAAAGCTCTCTGATAATATCAATACTCCAGCTTCCTAATGATTTAAACTTGCCGGAAGGCACAGATGGAAACTCTTCAGCATCCCTGCTTTTAAAGGTGAGCTTCCTTGAGTCATACTGGATCTGAACCTTCTCGTCTTCCAGAACGTTTATCTCAAGAAGCTTTGGCTTGGTCTTAAGTACCGTCTTTAGAATGTTAATTGGAATCGTGTAATGACGACTGTCATCTACTTCCATCCGAACCGTGCATTCCAGATCCGTTGCAGAGATGCACCCATCACGAACACAGACGTGGGATAAGATGGGTAATGTTGTTCTACGGTTAATGACTTTCTCTGCAAAAGGCAAAAACCGGATTAGTTTTTGTAACATTGTTACTCCTTGTTAATTGTTGGGGTTCATCCCGAACTTTAAAGTGCTGTATGAGCATTTAGAACGGTATGGTTTTTTACTACAGTATGACTCAAGGCAATATCCACTTGAATCATGACTCACTGGTTTGCCTTTATACTTGCAGAAAAAGTGTAGTTTGTCTTTTTCCTTCAAGTGCGCCTCATACAAATCGAAGTAATCTTTCATTTCAACAGGTCTGCCTAATTTTGCTTGATAGGAGACAAAGCCTTCAGCCAGCTTTTGCATCAAAGCTTCAAAAACTTCTTTAGACTCAATGGTTTTTAACCAGTCAGGCATATGAGCACTTTTAAACATTTCTGCTTTGATTCTTTCCACCAGGTTGTCATTTGGCGGGGCAGCAGCCACAGGTACGTTTTGTTGTGTAGTTGTGGATAACAAAGGAGATACCCTAATAGGCTGCTGCTGTTTTTCGGTAAGTTGATTAAATCCAGTAAAGCTTGGTGTGGAAGGAATAGATATATTTAGAGACCCCAAAAACGTATTGACGCCAGAGACGATATTATTCAAAACATCAATGGGCTCATCTATTGGAACTGGTATGTCTTTTTGTTTAGTCTCTGTCTTAGTTGCCTTGTAGGGCTCGTTTTTCAAGACCAATTCTATATCATCAAAGTCCAGCTCCAGATCTCTTGGTAAGACAAACTCCACTTGGGCCACCAAATGTTGTCCTTTCTTTGAACCGGTGACTACGTTCAATATTGTATATCCAGAACTAAATCCCTTGGGGAATAATATATTCCACTGTTTTGTAAGAAGTAATTGTGGATGTTCTTTTTTGAGTGTCTCAATCCAGTTATTGACGCTTTCTTTAATGCGCTCTGTTATGGCTTTTCTGTATCCGTTTGTCATAATCCCTCCAGTGCATGGTGCTCATTGGATTTAGTATTGAGTTTCTCGTATTCATTGAAGGTTATTTTTGCATCTCCGGAACATTCCTGGCAGGTTAATGCAAAGGAAGTCTTTCCTTGATCGGTGAGCTTCTCTTCAATCGATTCAAGCTGTTTTGTGTGAAGAATAGAAAGCGTTCCATCTTCATTGATTTTAAATGTGGCCCGAACCCACAAAGGCATTAAAAAGTCCTTATGGTTTCCACAGGACCGGCAAGTGATTTGCATGGTAGTTTTTCTCCTTCCTTAAGTTTTGATATTCATTTCTGTTATCCATGAGCTCCTGCTCAAGGCTTTTTGGGTTTCTTTTGGGTGTCCACTCACTGTAGGGCGGGGTAATGCGTTTAGACTCACAACGTGCACAGCTAATTAAGCTGTTCTCATACTGTCCAGAATAAGAATCAAAATACATGGCTTCCGCGCCCTGTTTGAGCAGGTAGTCCACATTGTCTTTTAATTCATCTCTCACGTTAGAGTCCGAGTAGTTGAACTCTTCCAGCACCACGTCATCTATTAAGAGTCCTTCGGGACCGGGATTTACAGACCGGTACACTTGAACGTCACTGGTGAAGTAGGTATAGTTGCCGCACTCAAGGCATAAAAGTCTCATTGTTGATACTCCTTTTCTTGTTTTGTGTAGCAATGGCTACAGCTTATGTTTTGGGGTTTAAGATTTTTGGCAACAAGATCCGTGGACAGAGTAGGTTGATCCACTGTAAGTAGGCCACCATTCATGGAGACTTTGTGATCTGTTTCCAGCTCCATTAAAAACTCTCTTCCGTCACAGGTAGTACACTCTGGCACTCTGATTCCGGTGGGAAGTTCTATCTCTACAATGGCTTCGTCGTTTCTGTCAAACATGGTTAAATGCTTAGGCCTGTAGGCAAGCCAGGGAACGTATATGAATGCATTGACTGTGGCAACTTTGCACATTAAAGCGCTGATGTCTTGACCATATAGGTTGAGAGAGTAGTTGCTTGCATAAAGCAGCATGATACCACTGCCTGAACAGGGGTCGCAGACACTCATCTTTTTATGTTTATGTGACGGCTCATCTCCCATAGTCATTGTAGTCATCATTTGGACTATGTTTGCAGGCGTCGGAAAATACCCTCCAAAGTTTCCATTATACTCTGTAACAAGATCCGCCAGGTGATCTGCCGGTTCTTTGTAGAACAGCCCCAGGTTAAAAGTCCGATACCAAAAGTCGTCAAGCTTTTCATCTATGGCCGGGAAGTCTTTGCCCTGATTAAATCCCCAGAGCAACCAATCAATAAACTTCTCAAAGGCATTTGAGTATCTGTAGGATGCTCTGTCCAGACAGCTTTTCAGGTTCTTTTTAACCAGCTGTTCTTTGTAGACCATGGGCATGGCAAACTCAATGTGTGGAATAGGTTCTTTCGGGATCCGGTCTTTCATGACCGCTTCTGTCCAGTAGCTCCAACGTTTGTTAAACATCTGATCAAGTGCGGTAAGATAGGGTATAAGCCAGCCTTTCTTGTCCTTGGTTGATCTGATGTCGTTTAAGTTTTGTTTTGTCATTTTAATCCTTTTTAGATTGAACCACAGAGACACCGAGTCCCCGAAACGAGTTCGGGATGCAAGCACTTAGAGAAAAGCTTTTTAATATGGTTTTTATTTTTTGTGCTTTCTGTGCCTTTTGTGGCTATTTATTTAGCTTTTTATCCGTGTTTATCCGTTAAATCCGTGGCTAACTACTTTTACTCTGTGAGCTCTGTGGCAATTCATTTTTTTCAGACGAATACAAACAAAAAGAGCCGACATTGCTGCCGGCTCTTTAGCGTACTCTCGTTTTAGTGATTTATCTTAAAACCACCCAAGAGATTCTTTGATTTCGGTTAAATGAGTACCATAGTGCTCCATGACTTCCCGAAGACCAAAGTCACTTACCGGGCAACACCCGGAGTCACAGTAATCTTCGTCGACACCACCCTTTCTTTCAGTAATACAATCGGTACACGTTTCAAGTAGTTCTGACTCGCTTATCCAATTACCGCAGTGGAAACATCCGGGACAACCATTCCAGAGACACATTTCTGTAATTCTCTCATGGAAGTCAATCCAGGTGTTACTGCAATTAGCACATTGAAAGATGGCTTTATCTTCATTGACAGATTTATCAACCATATTCACTAAGTTATTCTGTATAGCGAACATGATCTTCTTGGTCTGTAGCTTATCCAATCCAACTGATAGACCTGAACTCATGTTTTCGACCTGATGTTTGAGTTTTAAGTCTATCTGCCAGTGGTTCGTATTTCCACAGTGAGTGCAGTAGAGTCCATTCTCCTGGTAAGACCTTTCTTCAGGCTCATACGTCCTGATTGCTCTTGCCATGATCTACCTGCTCTATGATCACTTTCGTAATCCCTGCAACCGCTGATGCGATTTCAGCACCGAGCTGCATATTTGATTGGATCCGTTCCTGTCGTTTACTTCTGACAGCATTTGTTAAGCTCGTTCCGATTAAGAAAACATTCGCCCCTAACAAAACGGCATTACTAAAAAGCTCTCCCGTTTTGATGAGCGCTTGTCCGTTAATATTCATCCTGAGTTTTGTATCACTCATGTTGATTTCTCAACAATGATGATTCTTGGTGCAAGCACACTGCAAATAAGCCGGAGAACCAGAATAGTTACTGCGATTTGTCCAACTGTCTTTGTCACCAGCTCTATTTTTTCAGGGATAATATACCCATCGTTTTTTTCATTCATTTTATGTCTCCTTTTGATATGAGTTTTAATAGCTCTTTTGTATTATCAAATAGAGCCTGATTTCGTTTTGATTTTGAATATTCTTTTACAAGAATGAGAGAACTCCCTACGACAAGTGTTCCTAATCCTAATGTCCCGAAGAACAGGATGACGTGTCGCAAGGAAATCTCCACAATTGCACCTTCTGATTCTTTGGGTAGTTTAGCTTTCTGTTGGTTTGACGCCATCCGCTGTTTCACCTGTATCCTTTGTTCTATGACTCACAATGTCAATTATTTGAAGTGCAACTAATGCAACACTTATGACAACAGATCCGAGATTAGTAATGGTTTTTATTTTGGCTAACATAAATAGCTCCTTTTTTTAGTTAAGAAATGAGCAGCTACTTAATAACTGCTGTTATAAGATTCTTATACCAAATTTGAAGCTGGAATGTCTGGATCGGGATTTTGGAATTAACGGAATTCGAAATCGCCCCACATCGGAGGTTAATTTTTCAGAAATCCGACCAACCTGAGGTCGAATGGGTGTTACTACTGACCCTCTCCGGCAAGACCTGTCATTTTATGTCTTAATCTGACCACCCACATCAACGATTCTTGGACGTAAAAGGACGAATGTGGGTTCATCTGGATTTTTTTAGGGGCTTATTCGGGGAATTTGGGGCTCGGTATTTTTTGGAGCGGGGTTTTTTGTTTGTGGTAGTCTTAGTGATGTACAGCACTCGCATTTAAAAATATTTTGATTCACTTCGAGCATGATATTTTCATTTTCATTATATTTTAGGGTGGATTTCAGGCATTGTCTGGGAAGTTTCCAAGCTGTTTCAGTTTTTTTTGAATAACCTTCGGGGGTCTAAAATGAAAAATCTTACAACATTAATAATCAGTTTATTTTTTACAAGCGTATCATTTGCCACAACAATTAACATCCCGGCTGATTACAGCACAATACAAGCAGGCTTAAACGCCGCAAGCGAAGGCGACACCGTGTTAGTTGCGGCTGGCACTTACTACGAGAACATTACTTGGCCTGCGACAAACGGTATAAAACTGATTGGCGAAGACAGAGAAACCACGATTATTGATGGGAATCAAAGTGGAACTGTAATTCTTTTTAACAATAGTAGTACTGACACAACCACGCTGATTACAGGTTTCACAATCACAAACGGTTCGGCTTATTATGGCGGCGGGATTTATTGCTATTACAATTCCAGTCCGAGTTTGGAGAATGTGACGCTCAGTAATAATTCGGCTTCTTATTATGGCGGCGGGATTTATTGCTATTACAGTTCCAGTCCGGGTTTGGAGAATGTGACGATAAGTGGCAATTCGGCTTCTTATGGCGGCGGGATTTCTTGTGAGTATTCCAGTCCGAGTTTGGCGAATGTGACGATTACGAATAATTTGGCTGATTATGGCGGCGGGATTTCTTGCAGGGACTATTCCAGTCCGAGTTTGGTTAATGTGACGCTCAGTAATAATTCGGCTTCTTATGGTGGTGGGATTTCTTGCAGGGACAATTCCAGTCCGAGTTTGGCGAATGTGACGATAACGGATAATTCGGCTTCTTATGATGGTGGCGGGATTTATTGCTATGAATCCAGTCCGAGTTTGGAGAATGTGACGCTCAGTAATAATTCGGCTTTTGATTATGGTGGTGGGATGTATTGCGAGGATTCCAGTCCGAGTTTGGTTAATTGTATTTTGTGGAATGATGCACCGCAGGAAGTTTGTTTTTCTGATGATGGTAGCCCAAATTCAATTATGATTGCTTATTCTGATATTCAAGGTGGCGAAGCGGGAATTGTAACAAACAATAACGGCACGGTTAATTGGGAAGAGAGCAATATAGACGCAGACCCGATGTTTTGCGATGCTGGAAGTGGTAATTATACTTTGTATTCACATTCTGCATGCGTTGGTACTGGCCAAGGTGGTGGGAATATGGGTGCTTTGGAAGTTGGTTGTGAAAATTATCCGCCAATTGCTGATGATATTTCTGTTACCACCGATGAAGATGTTGCAGTTGAAATTACTCTTACAGGTAGCGATGTAGATGGCGATGAATTAACCTTTGAAGTAGTTGATGCACCGACAAACGGAGTTTATGAAGATGGTGTTTATACTCCAAACTTGAACTTTAATGGCGTTGATACATTTACTTATGTTGCGAATGATGGCGAGTTAGATTCCGCGCCGGCAACTGTAACGATTACGGTGAATTCTGTAAACGACGCACCGGTTGCAGATGATATTTCTGTTACAACTGATGAAGATGTTGCGGTGGCAATCACGATGACAGGTAGCGATGCAGAAGGTGATGAATTAACCTTTGAAGTAGTTGATGCACCGACAAACGGAGTTTATGAAGATGGTGTTTATACTCCAAACTTGAACTTTAATGGCGTTGATACATTTACTTATGTTGCGAATGATGGCGAGTTAGATTCCGCGCCGGCAACTGTAACGATTACGGTGAATTCTGTAAACGACGCACCGGTTGCAGATGATATTTCTGTTACAACTGATGAAGATGTTGCGGTGGCAATCACGATGACAGGTAGCGATGCAGAAGGTGATGAATTAACCTTTGAAGTAGTTGATGCACCGACAAACGGAGTTTATGAAGATGGTGTTTATACTCCAAACTTAAACTTTAATGGCGTTGATACATTTACTTATGTTGCGAATGATGGCACGGTGGATTCTGAACTTGCCACAGTAACGATTACGGTGAATGCTGTGTTTGATGCTCCTGAAATGCAATTACCCGAATCGCTCACTTTTGCCGAAGATGGTTTTCTCGAAACAGATTTAGGGGCATACATTTCAAATCCGGATGATTTGGTTCTTTCGTATTTTGTGAGTGGCGATGAACACATTAATGTTGTGATGAATGGTGGAGTGACAATTTTCACAGCAGATACAAATTGGCACGGTAGCGAAGTTTTGACATTTACAATTGTTTGTGAAGAAAGGACAATCGTTTCCGATAATGTGTTGGTTATCGTAGAACCGCAAAATGATGCTCCAACTATTGAGATTCCCAATTTGTATTTCGCTGAAGATGGCTATATTTCATTGGATGTGAGTGGATTTATTGGTGATATTGATGGCGATTCTTTAACATTATCAGCCAGCGAAACAACAAACATTTCGGTAACAATCAATGGATTTGCTGTAACCTTTATCTCACCGGGAAACTGGTTTGGAAGTGAAATCGTTACTTTTACAGTCAGCGATGGTGTTCGTGGACGAGAACTTGCTACCGATGATGTGTTGGTTACGGTTACATCGGTGAATGATGCACCGGTTGCGAATGCTGGCGAAAACCAGACAGTCGATGAAGGCGATGAAGTGATTTTGATTGGAAGCGGAACGGATGTTGAAAACGATAATCTTACTTATTTTTGGACAGCACCGGATGGCATTGTTCTTTCGGATGAAACGGCTCAAAATCCGTCCTTCATTGCACCTGAAGTTGATGAAGATACAGAATTTGTTTTGAATTTGTTGGTTAACGATGGTGAATTGGATTCAGAACCGGCAACAGTAACGATTACGGTGAATGCTGTAAACGATGCACCAATCGCTGATGACATTGCAGTTACCACCGATGAAGATGTTGCGGTAGCAATCACGATGACAGGTAGCGATGCTGATGGCGATGATTTGACATTTGCAGTTGTAGATGCACCAACTAACGGCACTTATGACGGCACAACTTACACGCCAAATGCTGATTACAACGGAAATGACAGTTTTACTTACAAAGCGAATGATGGCACGGTTGATTCTGCGCCGGCAACTGTAACGATTACGGTGAATCCAATGAATGATGCTCCATTCGTTTTTCAACCTATGGATGATGTAACCGTGGATGAAGATTCGGATACGCTTGCCTTATTGATTGACGGCGTATTTGATGATATTGATATTCTATATGGTGATACGTTAAGCATTACGGCACAGTCATTGAATGATGATTTAATCACGATTGGTTCCGATATCAATATGGTTCCATTTATGGTATTTGCACTCAACGGTAATGGTGAAACTGATGTGCTTATAACGGCAACGGACTTAGCTGGACTTTCCGTGAATGATACCATTCATGTTACGGTGAACGCCGTGAATGATAGTCCAAATGAATTTAATTTGACTGAAACAGATGAACTGATTGCAATCACATTGGATGAACTTTCCACAGGCTCTCTCGATTTTGAATGGGAAGTGGCAGAAGATGTAGATGGGGACTCTATTGTATATCATTATACATCAACGTTAACGGCTGGATCCTATACAGAGCAATTAGATTCATCTTTAGTGGATACGAGTTTAACTCTTATGACTTACAGAGCCATATATGATAAACTATTTGCATGGGAAGTGACAACAGCCGTTCTTGAATGGCACGTATATTCGGATGATGGAACTGTAAGTGTTCCTGCATTAAATGGTCCATTAACATTATCCATTGATATTAGTAGTCTTTCGGTTGATGATCAATTAATTCCAGATGTTTTTGCATTGCATCAGAATTATCCAAACCCATTTAACCCAATCACAACACTTCGCTACGACTTACCTGAAGATGCAAAAGTGAGTATCATGATATATGATTTGATGGGACGAGAAGTTAAATCTTTGGTAAACGTCCAACAAAATGCAGGTTTTAAATCTATCCTTTGGGATGCGACGAATGATTTAGGACAACCAGTGAGTGCAGGGATGTATTTATACCGTATTTCTGCAGGTGACTTTCATTCAGTGAAGAAGATGGTTTTACTGAAGTAATTACAATAATAATCACAATAAAAAGGGATGGCTTTTGCTATCCCTTTTTTGTTTTACTTTCAAATCGTATCAAACACACCTTCCTGCTCCCCAAACCCCACAATCTCCTGTTATTCTTAAAGAACCGCCAAAACCCTCGTAACCCAAGCGCGACTACATCCTAAATGCCGAGCGAGTTCTGCGCGTGACCAGCCGTATTTTTTAACCAAATCTTGGAAGCGTTGATGATAGAATAATACTTATTCAAGAAACTTTTGAAGGAAAAATAATAAATGGGAAAATGGTATTGGATATTTATGCGGAATACCCTGAGTTTATTGTAGGTCTAAACAAAAGAACAATCGTACGAGATTTAAATACAGCTGGGGAAAAAATAAAGCAAATGGAAAATACCTTCAAAATTATAAAAAAAGTGAATGCCCATTTGTCCGAATGTCCAAATGTCCACTTCAAGGGAAGAAAAAAATGCCAATATTAGTTGAGAAAATTATTCATATCCGTGATTATGGTTCCCATTACAACAGACTAGAATTTGAGTTCAGTAAACCTAAAAATATTGAGTATGGTTCTGGGGTATTTAAAAAATAGTTCCCAGTGATGCTAGATTAAAAGTTGATGTTGATCTAGACTTAAAGTTTCCATTGTTTAATCAAGCGCGTAATGCAAAAATTATAGAAAGTATTGGAGTAAATGGGCTTATATATTTGGAATTACAGCCTAATCAAATCTTAAATGAAATATATCTGGAGCCAGATAATGTTATATCTGATATTTTATATGGCGATCGTACTTTGATTTATAGTTTTTATAACTCGAGTAACAATAATACAATTTCACTTACAATTTCATCAGCTGAAGACACCCATAATGCCTATTCGAAAATAAAAGCACATGCGACTGATTTAGAATGGCGTCAATATTTTATCAAACAAGCTTTGATAAAACCTGGTGTGGATAAAATTAAAGTTTCAGATCCTGTAATACGTGAGCTAATGACTGTTGACCAGGTAGCAGACTATTTACAGGTCAAGAAAAAGACAGTTCAGAATTGGACAAGTAAAGGAAAAATACCTTGCTGTCATATCGGTGGATCTGTGCGGTATAGAAAATCAGAAATTGATAAAGAGTTAGGAAAAAATAAATAAGTGCCTAATACGTGCCATATTTTACGGGAAAAACCGGGAATTAACGGGAATTATAGAGCTTGTATATTCACTTATAGCTACGGATAAAGGAGTCTTTGATGTGTATAGATTTCGAATCTCCCCGCCTCCACGTTGATAAGCCACAGAGTTCACCGAGAAATTTTTTGAGGATGTGGACGCTAAGTGATTTTATTTCTCTCCTATTTCAAGAAAAAACTTTTCAGCCATTTCAAGATCTTCCGGGGTGTTTATGTTTACGAATTGTTCGACATCTGAATTTTTTATTACCACTTTTTTGACATTCAAAATATCAAACGGTTTGTAGATAACGTACTCACCCCTGGAAAGAGCTCCCACAAAAACTGGAAGTGTGTACTGATGATAAAATGCACAGGTCGTGTGGAGTTTGTCGTTTGTCTTTGGTATTACAATGTGGAGATCTGGAGAAACATGACTGTACAGGGAAATAATAGTTTCCTTTTGTAAAAGAGGTTGATCACATGCTATGACAAATGACCATTGGGTATTGCTGTGGTCCAAAGCGGTTACAATCCCATTCAGGGGACACTGGATATGATTCAAATCAGGTATAAATGGGAGATCAATGGGAGGGACTTTTTTACCGACAACGAATACGTTTTGAAAAATAGATAACAGCCGGTCATAAAGTATTTCAGTTACTGTTTTATTACCTAACTTGACAAGGCTTTTATCCGATTTAAATCGTCGACTCTGGCCGCCGGTTAAAATATATGCATTGATAGGAAATTTTAGTTGGTTCACCTGAAAATACCTTTCGTTATCTTAAGCTGTTTCTTTCTGTAATCGGTATAAGGAAATAAGGTATATGTGAGAGGAAACCCTATTCTCCTATACCCTATACCCATAAAATACTCTATCTGCTACATACTAATATTTTCATTCTTCTTGGTCCCGACAGGTCGGGATGAGGGTTTCATTCTATTATCTCATCATATTAACTTGCTCAACAGTTATAGAATTATAGCCAGATAATATG
>JACKQG010005069.1_pt1 | contig 14806 bp, 14 predicted proteins | sample 8237621 | NCBI WGS metagenome assembly JACKQG01 (sample SAMN15677084, study PRJNA649215) | marine metagenome | biome: marine; feature: Black Sea; material: saline water; isolation source: suspended particulate matter (SPM) from the Black Sea western gyre | collected 2013-06-09/2013-06-10 | depth... | reverse complement strand
GGGGTCGGCATATATACTGCAGCCATTCTGGGGAAAACACTACTCTCAGAGGGGGGAATACTACCCCTGCTTGCTGTTGTCGCTGCTGGCGGTCTAATCACCTTCATACTTGCTCTTCTCGTTGGCGCTGTGACCCTGAGGCTGAAGGGCATATTTTTTGCTATCTTCACTTTCGGACTCGTTGTGCTCATCAAGGAGCTTCTCCTGTACTGGGAAATTACTATAACGGGCACGCGTGGCAGATTCGTTCCCCTCGTAGATAACGACACTATTTATTACGTTGTATTCGGCATTTTTATACTAACAATACTTACCACATACCTTATTAGACGCTCTAAAATCGGGCTAGCCATGCAAAGTATCGGTGAGAACGAGGAAGCCGCGGCTCACATGGGCGTTAACGTAACTTTGGTGAAGGTTATCACATTTGCCATCAGCGCTTTTTTCATGGGAGCAACCGGGGCCATCATGGCGACAAAATGGACATATGTTGACCCATACGTCGCCTTTAATCCGCTCATCTCTTTCTTGCCGGTTTTGATGGCCATCTTCGGTGGCATAGGGACATTTTATGGCCCCATTTTAGGCTCAGTTGTCTTTTCCTACCTGGAAGAATTGCTACTAACCAAGTTTCCCTATTGGTATATGCTCGCTTTCGGCCTCATATTAGTGGTCGTTATCTTATACCTGCCCGGTGGAGTGGCAAGCTTGATAGAAAGATGGAGACAAAAGTTGCAGAAAGGAGGTTCGACAGGGAACCATGCCAATACTTGAAGCTGAAGGGGTGACCAAGTATTTCGGAGGATTACACGCAGTATCAAATGTCGACTTCCATATCGACCAGGGCGAAATCGTAGGCTTGATTGGTCCCAATGGAGCTGGTAAAACAACGCTGTTTAATTTAATATCAGGTGCTCTCGTTACTAAACGAGGGGAAATAAGATTTAAAGACAAAAAGATTACTGGTTTAAAGCCGTATCAAATTTGCAGGCTAGGAGTGGCAAGAACTTTTCAATCGGTAAAGATTTTCGGCAATATGCCAGTTCTTGGGAATGTATTGCTGAGCTCGTCTTTCGGGGCGTCAACCAGTATGTCATCAGCAGATGCCGCCAGGGAAGCTACAGAGTCATTAGAGTTTCTGGAGTTATCAGAGGTAAGAATGACCCCAGCTAGAGACTTAACCCTGGCTAACCAGAAGCGACTTGAGGTAGCTAGAGCGTTAGCCACCAAGCCAGACCTATTGCTGCTTGATGAGCTGATGGCGGGGTTAAACCACACCGAGGTGGCTGAAGCTATGGAGCTGGTAACCAGGCTTCGAGATAAGGGTATTACCATTTTCATGATTGAGCATGTCATGAAAGCAATCATGAGTATATGTGACCGAATTATGGTGCTCCATCACGGTGAGAAGATTGCCGACGGAACGCCACAAGAGGTTTGCACTAGCAAAAAAGTTGTTGAGGTATACTTAGGAGCGTAGATTTATGCTGGAAGTTTGCAACCTAAATACTTTTCACGGCAGGATTCAAGCCTTGTGGGATGTCTCTTTAAAAATCGATGAGGCAGAAATAGTCGCTTTGATTGGTGCCAACGCAGCCGGTAAAAGCACACTGCTCAATACTATATCCGGTTTGCTCCGGCCTACTTCAGGTAGCGTGGAGTTCCTTGGTAAACGGATAGATGGGCTAGCCCCTCACGTTATTGCGGAACTAGGCATTTCCCATATACCCGAGGGTAGAAAACTTTTTCCCGACATGTCGGTGCGTGAAAACTTAGATATGGGCGCCTATCCTCACCACGCCTGGAAACAGAAGGAAAAAACGCTTAAGCAGATTTACGAACTGTTCCCCCAGCTAAAAGAAAGGCAGGGACAATTAGCCAGAACATTAAGCGGTGGTGAGCAGCAAATGGTGGCTATGGGTAGAGGTTTAATGTCGGGGCCGAGCCTGTGCATGTTTGATGAGCCATCATCTGGTCTGGCACCGCTGTTAGTATTAGAAGTTTTCCAGGTCATAAAGCGCCTGCATGAGCAGGGAATTACCGTCCTTCTGGTTGAGCAAAATGTTCGACATACCCTGGAGCTAGCTAATCGGGCATACGTGTTAGAAAATGGACGGCTGACCCTGGAAGGGACCGGTGATTCGGTTCTTGCAAGCGAACATGTGAGGAAAGCCTATTTGGGACTGTAGTTTAAAAAGGGTAAATTTTACGTCTTCCTCATCTTCCAGCCCAATACTTGTCCTTCATTTCCCTTTTAAGTATCTTGCCCGTCGCCCCCTTGGGTATCTCCGGCATAATCTCTATTGACTTAGGCGCCTTATACCTAGCTATATTCTTCTTGCAAAATCCTATTAGCTCTTCTGGTGTTGCCATTGCCCCCTTCTTGAGAGAGACTGCAGCATGGACTGATTCTACCCATTTAGGATCTGGAATACCAAACACAGCACATTCTAATACAGCCGGGTGCTGATAAAGCACTTCCTCCACCTCTCGAGGAAAGATATGCTCCCCGCCAGAAATAATCATGTCCTGTTTTCTATCTACAATATAGATGTAGCCATCCTCATCATAACGCCCCATATCACCGGTATGTAACCATCCGTCTACTATTGTCTTCTTGGTCTCCTGCGGCTTTTTCCAATATTCATTCATGATGTGTCGACTCATTGCGATTATCTCGCCAATGTCACCAGCCGATACATCAGTTCCATTCTTGTCAACAATCCGCACATGCACGCCAAGCGCCGGGCGGCCACAAGACAAAAGGCGTTGCTGCTCCCGCAGTGGCTTACCTAAGACATCGTGTTCCTTTTCCTTAAGATTGGCTATGTCAGGTCCAGATTCAGCTTGGCCATAGGCCTGGTAAAAGACCAGGCCGAATTTCTCTATACCTCTAACTAATAACTCTTTTGGCATCGGAGAAGCAGCGTAATATATCCTGCGTATGCTGCTGACATCATAACTCTCTAAATCAGGAAGGTCTAGCATGGCACTCAAATGGGTAGGAACGAGAGCAAGATTGGTAATCTTCTCTTTCTCGATGGCGCTTAAAAGGGCCTTCAGGTCAAAGAATCTCATGTTTACAATGGTAGCGCCCTGATGAAAAAAATAAGAATTTAATGCTATACCACCACTATGAAATAGTGGCATGAGTGCTATACATTTATCATCAGAACCGATTGGCACCTCTCTAGCCAGGCACATCATCTCCTCTCGAAAACGTCCATGAGTGTATAGAGCACCACGAGGACGCCCTGTGGTGCCACTTGTATACCATATGAATAGTCGATCTTCATCATCTACTCCTGTATCCGGCTCACCAGTTGGATATGAGGCTAGCAAATCGATATGGCGCCTCATGCCAGGCAAAGAGTCTTCAAGGCTAATGAAGTGCTTAACCTTAGGTATGCTAGGTTTCAATGCACTTACCATATCGGCGAAATCCGTTCCTACAAAGAGAGTATTAGCCTCGGAGTCGTTTATCAAGTACTCGAAATCGTTCAGTAATAACCTTGCATTAAAGGGAGCGATGATGAATCCTCCCTTTTCAGCGGCTCCGAAAACATCCATGTACTCCAGGCAATTCCAGGACAGGACACCAAGTACATCTCCTTTCTTCACCCCCATATCCCACAGGGCGTGTATCAGGCTGTTTACTCTTTCGTTATACTGTTTAAACGTGACCCGCTGGTCGCCAAAAATAAATGCCTCTCGATCAGGATAAAACCACGCATTTCTATATATTATATCCCCAAATAACCCTGCTCTATGCGAACATGATTCCTTCAATATTTGTCTTGATTCTGCTTCCATTTTTGCTCTACCCTTTCCACCCATTTTGCTTTTGTCGTCAGTGACATCAGCACGACTCAGCAATAAGAAAGTCTAGCTTGCCCTAACCATCCTTGTCAAACAGTCCAGACCTTCACCCTGAGCCTTACTAGTGTCTTATTGAATAAAAGTTGCTATAATTGTAGAGAAAGCGCACTTGATTATCGAACAATTATACTGAAGTCATGGTAGAGATACTGCAAAACAAAAATTCTGCCACTAGATTCCAAATACTGGTTGAAATTGCCACCTCTGGTCCCAATATTCAGCAAAAAAGCATCGCGGCTAAGTTGGATGTCACACCACAAGCAATATCAGACTATATTCATCAATTAATGAAGGATGGCCTGGTTGTCTCAACTGGTCGCTCTCAATACAGAGTGAGCACCAAAGGAGTCAACTGGATGCTCAAGATACTTAGGGAACTCAGGAGCTATACTTCTCTGGTGGAACGGGCAGTCACCAATGTTACCGTCTGCGCAGCCATAGCTGAGTGTGATATAAATCTAGGGCAGGCTGTAGGACTCAAGATGAGGAATGGTTTACTGTTTGCTACCAGCCAGACAAACGGTGGTGCCAGAGGTATTGCTGTATCAAGCGTAAGTCAAGGTGACGATGTAGATGTCTCCAACATCGAAGGATTGGTAGAGCTGACAAGGGGTCTGGTAACTATCTTACAGGTGCCCAGTATTCAAAAGGGTGGGTCAAGACAAACTGACTTGGAACTATTGCGAGCCCAAGTTGCCAACAATCAGCAGGTTGGAGCTATTGGCATTGAGGCTTTGATCTCACTAAGACGAGTCGATATTGAGCCTCGCTATCTTTACGGCGTTACAGAAGCAGCAATCGAGGCGGCACACTGCGGCTTATCCTTTGCCATAGCTTGCACCGATGACGCTATACCGGGACTAATTAAGAGGCTGCAAGAGGAGGGCCTTAATTGCGAACTTGTAGACTTGCACCTAAAGAATAGCGCAGTATAACCGTCATTTCCTTACCCCTATCTACAAAACTATTTCCAGAAATAAGCCCCGCAACCATTGACATCCGACATCTTCAATGTTATTCTAGCAAGCAGACTTGTTTTTAATCAGAACAGCTTGAGTAATATGCCACAAACAGGAGTAATCATCATATGTCACGGCAGTCGTGGCGAGCGAGGCGATGTAGAAGTAGCCGAAGCTTTGAGAAGGATTACCGAAGGAGTAAAATCCCTCTTGCCCCCTGGGGTAGAGGTTATCGGGGCTGCACTCCAATTTAATCACCCTACTCTGGAAGAAGCTGTAGGGTCTTTGGCAATGCGGGATGTGAAACAGATAGTAATAATGCCCTACTTCCTTTTCTCAGGACGACACATCACTGAGCATATCCCTCAACTTGTCGAGAAGCTCAAGAGTATCTATCCGGAAAAGCAATTCATTATGGCAAATCCGCTAGGGTCGGAGGAACATTTTATCTTTAGCGTGGCAAAACGCATAGAGGAAGCTGTTCCAGGGCTATGGCCGAATGCTCGCATTTCACCAACCTCCCCTGAGGCCATCGAGCAGCAAAGTATGGAAATTGCAGAAAAATTTCTACCACCCTCGTCAAATATGTCTGCAGAGGAGCGCTCGATAACAAAACGTGTTGTACATGCCAGCGGAGACCCTCAAGTCGCCTCCTTGATAAAGTTCAGTCCATCAGCAATTTCCAGTGGCCTAAGTGCCATAGCTAAAAGCAGCCCTATTTTTACCGATGTTCGGATGGTTGCTGTCGGTATCAATGACCGTCTGGTTGAAATGTGCGGATGTTCCATCTCTTGCGCCATGGATGAAACGGATGGGCTGAGACAGACAAATGAACAGGATATCACTCGAGCGGCAGCATCAATGCGTCATCTGGGAACGAGGCTTAACGGTGCCATAGTAGCCATCGGCAATGCACCCACGGCTCTCCTGGCATTGCTTGACCTCGTCGACCATAAAGAAATTAACCCGGCTCTCGTGGTGGGAATGCCGGTTGGTTTTGTGCAGGCAAAAGAGTCGAAAGATGAGTTAATGAAGCGGAACATACCATATATCACTGTAGTTAGAACTCGCGGTGGTAGTGCCATGGCAGCGGCTGTGGTTAATGCTCTACTAAAGATCGCTGCAAAGAGAAAACAGACATTAGCTATTTAACCTACAAAAGCAAAAGGAGGTATACTGAAATGCTACTCAAAAGTGCCCGCTGGTTGAGAACTCATATCGCATTAGTGCTGGTATTTGTTCTCGGGCTACTATTCCTGTACCCAACCCCGGCGCATGCTATGCACATCGCCGAGGGAATCCTACCCGCCAACTGGGCAGTGCTGTGGTATGTAGTCGCTTTTGCCTTTGTTATACCCGGCATATACTTTATCAGACGAAGAACTAAAGAGATAAAGGGGCTAATGCCTCTTCTCGGTCTGGCTGGTGCCGCTATTTTCCTCATCTCGGTTTTTCCAATACCGGTGCCCGTTACGGGGAGCTGCTCCCACCCCTGCGGTACACCCATGGGGGCAATTTTAGTGGGGCCGTTTATCAGCACCGTTCTGGGTGCAATTGCCTTACTTATCCAAGCCCTATTTCTGGCACACGGCGGCTTCAGTACCTGGGGGGCAAACATTGTTTCGATGGCTCTTGTTGGCTCTTTCGTCGGCTTTGGTGCCTTTGTCCTATTCCGCAGATTTCGTGCTCCAATATTTGTGGCTGCTTTCGCTGCTGGACTCTTTGGTAACTGGGCGACCTATGCCACAACCGCTTTTGAGTTGTCCTCGGCTTTGCACGGTACTGGCTCATTATGGAGCATGTTCGGAGCCATTTGCATAGCCTTCGCTCCTACTCAGTTGCCCCTGGGAATTTTTGAAGGGCTACTCACCGGTGGAGTGGTAACACTTGTCTATCAGCGCCGACCCGAGCTGCTGTCTCGGATAATTCCAAGTGCTTTCAGGCCCACGGCCAGCACAGTAAAGGGAGGTAGCTAATGAAAAATCTAGGCAAAATAATAGCAATTGGCATTTTGATTGTCATTGTGTGTCTGGCAATCGTTGGGTGGATAGTTCTCTCTAAACAGGCGCCGGAAGGAGAGGAGGGCCCGTGGGGTGGTGTTGATGTCACCGTGATAGAGAAGTATGCCTCTGATGCTGGCAGAGAAGCCAGGGAGCCCTTTATCAATACCGACAAAGGAGACATGCTGCTCTTTGTTTTCGCCTTGGGCGGAACCGTAGGTGGCTTTGCCGCCGGTTACTACTGGAGAAGACTGGTGATGGAGAAAAGCTAAACAGGAGAATAGCACCCAGACGAGTTAATGTTTCATAAAGACGATTTTTTTTCTGATGTCTATGCTCGCAAAGAGAACCTTGTAACCGGGATAGAGGCACGAGTTAAGATAGCCTTCATTACTATTGCCCTGGTGATTAACCTTTTGTCGCCAACCATCTACACTCCAATAGCCATCGCCATCTTTTGCCTAGCCACTTTAGCCGCTATTGGAATACCACCGAAGCTGCTGATGTTAAGGCTAACCATGCCTCTGATTATGGCAGTGGTAGTGCTGATTACACAGATATTCTTCTACGGTACCACCCCTTTGTTTACTATTCCCTTTTTGGGATCCATCTTGGTAGGTTATGAAGAGGGTTTAGCACGTGGCTTTTTAATCATGTGTCGCGTGATAGGTGGTGTGTCATTAATTCTCTTCTTAAGCATGTCTACCCCCACCCACAAGCTGCTTCTCGCCGCTCGCTGGTTCAGACTGCCTAAAGTTTTTATTGAGCTGACGCTGCTTATTTACCGCTACATCTTTGTCCTTATCGAAGAAGCAATATCTATAAAAGACGCCCAAAAGGTACGGCTGGGCTACCGCAACTGGCAGCAAAGCATGAAGTCTGTCGGTGTACTGGGCGGGAGTCTTATCCTGCGCGCCTATGACCGGGCAGAGAGAGTCTTTGAGGCAATGATAGCGCGAGGTTACACCGGCACTATGACAATCAATTATACAGAACATTTTAATAAGAGGGATTACATGGCCGCCATTTGCCTAACCGTTACCCTGGTGATTTTCTACCTTGCAGGACAGTTGAGAGTATGATAAAAACTGAAGCTTTGTCCTTTAGTTATGACGGTCATACGCAAGCTATATCTGAAATCAATGTAGAGTTAAAAGATAGCGAATTTTTGGCCCTGTTAGGTGCTAATGGATGTGGGAAGACCACCCTATTAAAACACCTCAACGGCTTGCTAAAACCGTCATCGGGCAAGGTCTTCCTGGATAACAAAGAGCTACGTTCTTTTAAAGATGAGGAGATTTTCAGGCAGGTGGGAATGGTCTTTCAAGACCCTAACGACCAACTTTTTGGTGCTACCGTGGGGCAGGATGTCGCCTTTGGTGCTGTAAACTTGGGACTAAAGCCAGATGAGGTGGCACGAACAACTGTCGAGGCTTTAAAATTGGTAGGGGCCTCTGAGCTTTCTGAGAGGGCCATTCACACTTTAAGTTTCGGACAGAAAAGACGAGTGGCTATCGCTGGTGTCTTGGCTATGGAGCCAAAAACAATTCTGCTAGATGAACCGACAAGTGGCCTAGATCCAAAGGGTGTTAGCTCAATTATGCGTTTGCTCAGGAAACTGAATAAAGAGCGGGGAACTGCTATGATAATAGCCACGCACGATGTTGAGCTGGTACCTTTATTCTGCGATCGGGTTGCCATTATGAGCAAGGGCAAACTAATCGGGGAAAAAACACCCCAGGAGGTCTTCGCCGATATTGATATGATTAGAAATGCGGAGTTAAGGCTGCCCCGAATAGCCCATCTCATCGAGATCTTGAAAAAAGAAGACAGGCTAAATTTTTCAGAGATTCCGCTGACCATCGGTGAGGCAAGACGGGAGCTATTGAGGTTGGTAGGGCGTCGGCACTTCGATAGGGAAAACAGCCATAATAGAGCCAGTATGTCAGGAGAGGCATTACATGACGTCTAGACGAAATAACTTGCCTTTACGCTCAGGTTACACTACCGGAGCCTGTGCTGCCGCGGCTGCCCGGGCGGCTACTATTGCGCTGCTGAAGCAAGAGGTGGTCAACCAAGTTCAGGTTGCTCTCCCCGGTGCAAACCAGGTCAATTTTAAGGTTGACCGATGTGCCTTTAACCGCAGTCAGGCATCATGCTCAGTAATAAAAGATGCTGGTGACGACCCCGATGCTACCCATGGTGCTGAAATCACGGCTACAGTTTCTTGGAAAGACGAGCCGGGCATCAATATCACTGGGGGGAAAGGAGTAGGAGTAGTGACCAAGCCTGGGCTTGAAATACCGATTGGTAAGGCGGCAATTAACCCGGTGCCACGACAGATGATCGAGCGTTCAGTGAGGGAAGTAGCGGGAAACAAGCTGGATAGCAAGGGTATTCAGGTAACAATCTCTGTACCAGCCGGTAAGGAATTAGCTAAGAGAACGCTAAATCCCCGTCTAGGGATAATAAAAGGTATCTCAATTCTGGGTACTACCGGGATTGTCATTCCCTATTCAGTTAATGCTTATACAACCTGTATCTCTAAGGCACTGGATGTAGCCGTGGCCTGCGGATGCCGCCAAGTAGTACTTACTACGGGTAGACGAAGTGAAAAATTTGCCCAGGGTGAGCTGGCACTGGCTGAGGAATGCTTCGTTCAAGCTGGAGACTTCATCGGCTATTCCCTGAAGGAATGTGCCAAGAGGCGTATAGATAAGGTGATTGTCTGGGGCATGATGGGTAAGATAAGCAAGCTTGCCGCCGGACATCTCTATACCAATGTTAGCCATTCTAAGGTGGATATCGGTTTCCTGGCAGGAGTGGCGGCAAGCTGTGGCATACCTGATGAGATGGTCAAGACTCTGCGTGGTGCGGTTACCGCCAATCATCTCCGCAAAATGCTATCACCAGAACATACCAGAGAATTCTGTGAGCAACTCTGTCTACTGGCGGCAAAAAAATGCTGGGAAAAGGCTGAGGGGAAAATTGAGGTAGAGTGTATTATGACCAGCTATGACGGCATTATTCTGGGGAGGTCCAGTGTCAAAGGATAAGGTCTACGTCATAGGTGTGGCACCCAATGGGGCTTCCAGCTTGCTCCCCGAAGCACGCCAACTGGTAAACCGGGCAGAGATAATCATTGGGGGCAAGCGTTTGCTTGATATGTTCCCTTCTCTAACTGGTGAGAGGATTACCATTAGAAACAACCTGGCTGAAGTAACTGATTTAATTAAGAAAAACCTGAGGCACAAACGAATGGTCGTGCTGGCCTCGGGTGACCCTAACTTCTACGGGATAGCCAGCTATCTAACGGGTAAACTGGGCAAGGATATCGTTGAGATAATACCCAACGTAAGTGCTATGCAAATGGCTTTCGCCCGCATCAAGAAAAGCTGGGAGGATGCCGTCTTTGCCAGTGTCCATTCCAGACCCATCGAGGATATTGTCGAGACAGTACGCTTAAACAATAAAATCGGTATATTCACCGATGATGAGCACACCCCTGCTATGATCGCCAGGGTGTTACTAGAACATGGGGTCGATGGTTACCAGGCTTATGTCTGTCAAAACCTTGGCAGAGAAGATGAAAAGGTCATTGAAACTGACTTATATGGCTTACGCCAGACGGAGTGCTCCCCTCTCAACATCCTGATTTTATTAAGAGTCCGGCAGAAGAAACCAACTGGTGGTGCGCTTTGCCCCCGGTTGCTAGGAATACCTGATGAAAAATTCCATCAGCGGAGACCAAAAGAAGGACTTATCACCAAACAGGAAGTCAGGGCAGTAAGCTTGGCAAAGATGCGTCTCACCGATGAGAGCGTGCTTTGGGATATTGGTGCTGGCTCGGGAGCTGTCTCTATCGAAGCCTCTTTTCTCGCCAGAAAGGGGCGTATCTACGCCATAGAAAAGAACAATGCAGATGTGGCCATAATCAAGAAAAATCTACAGAAATTCCATGTGCCCAACGTCGAAGTGGTTCACACCTTTGCCCCGGATGGTTTAGACAAGTTGCCTGAGCCCACTGCCGCCTTTATCGGTGGTAGTGGAGGCAAAATGGAAGAAATACTAGACCTCCTTTGCCACAGGCTAAAGCCCGATGGACGCATTGTCATCAACATCGTGGCACTAGAGAATCTAAATGCAGCAGTAAATGCTCTCAAAGCAAGAGGCTTTATGACTGATGTGACCCTGGTCAATGTAGCACGAAGCACCGGTGTAATAGAGCTTACCCGACTTGAAGCGTTGAATCCGGTCTTTGTGGTCACTGGAGTGCATCACTGAAAAAGGCGGAATTATGAGGAGGGCTTGAGCAACACTTGGCCCGGTGACCTTGAGATGTAATTTGCATGGAAGAGAAACAATGTCCAAAACAACTCAGCCTGGAAATAGAAGTATAGGACGCCTCTACGGCGTGGGGGTAGGGCCGGGTGACCCGGAACTCCTGACCTTACGAGCGTATCACCTCCTATCCCGAATACCGATCATATTCGTGCCACTGAAAAACGAAAAAAGCAGGAGCTACGCCAGGTCCGTTATTAAAAATCTGGTCAAAAAGTCAGAGGGAAAGGTTGTTGGGGTAGTTCTTCCAATGCTGAGAGATAAGGAGAAACTGGCAGATTATTGGCGCAAGGCAGCAGAGAGTGTGTGGCAATATCTCAAAAAGGGGGAGGATTGTGCCTTCGTGAACATAGGTGACCCTCTTCTTTATGGTACTTTCATTCATATATTGGAGACGCTACAAAAGGATCACCCGGAGATAAAAGTCGAGGTTATTCCTGGGATCTCCTCTATTAATGCTGCAGCAGCGAGTGCTATAGTTCCCCTCGCCAGCAACGATGAACGTATAGCCATAATATCGGGTAACCGTGAAGATAAGGTCATTAAAGAGACGCTTGAGAATTTCGATACGGTAGTTTTTATAAAGATGAATAAAGTTTTTGATAGGCTCCTCAGTATTCTTGAGGAGCTTAATCTAATTGAAAAATGCGTTTATGTCAGGAGATGCACTACTCAGGATGAAGAGATAATTAGGGACATCAGAAAGTTAAAAGGAGAAAAGGTCGATTATTTCTCTCTCTTGATAGTGCGAAAATAATATGGCGGTTCAAGTATATTTTATCGGTGTTGGCCCGGGCGACCCCGAGCTGCTGACCATCAGGGCAAAAAATATCATTGAGCAGGCAGATGTCATTATCTACGCCGATTCGCTGATAAACCCTGAGGTTTGTTCATCCGCTCGTAAGGGAGCCGAGATTTACCCCAGTGCCTCGCTGAGTCTGGAGGAGATAACTGGAATTATAGTAAACGCGGTCAAGCAGGGGAAGGTTGTCGCCCGGCTGCAAAGCGGTGACCCCAGCATCTACGGAGCTATACAGGAGCAGATGACAAATCTGGATGAGAAGGAAATAGCCTATGAGATTATACCAGGAGTAAGCTCCTTGTTTGCTGCTGCCGCTTCCTTAAAAACAGAGCTTACCGTACCTGAGCTTTCCCAGACGGTCATCATCACCCGCATGGAGGGGAGAACACCGGTTCCCGCTTTAGAGAAGCTGCAGAGCCTGGCAGCGCATCAAGCCAGCATGGCAATTTTCTTGAGTGCATCCTTGATAGAAAAGGTTGTCGCTGAACTGCTTGCCGGGGGCTATCACCCCGACACTCCAGCGGCTGTAGTCTATCGGGTGACGTGGCAAGACGAACTCGTGCTGCGAACTACCCTTAAGAACTTGGTGGAGCGCGTGAAGGCATCAGACATCAAGAAACAGGCATTGATACTGGTGGGCACCTTCTTAAACTCTAAAGAAAAACACCTGCGCTCCAGGCTCTATAACCGAGGTTTTAAACGTGAAAGTCGATAGTTCTACGAAAAAAGACATCGCCATTGTGGCTATAACCAGAAAAGGAGTGGCATTAGGCCAGCGCTTGAGACTGCTACTTCCTCATAGCCACCTTTACCTGCCGGAAAAGTTTGCTGTGGAGCCGAAGTTAAACGAGCACCCATTTTCTTCACCGGCGAAAGAAGTAGTCAGTGAGATTTTCAGCAGGTATCGGTATCTGGTGCTCGTCATGGCAATGGGCATCGCAGTTCGAGTGGTTGCCTCCGAACTCGGGGACAAGCATAAAGACCCTGGAGTGATAGTAGTTGACGATGCTGGCTCATTCAGCGTGAGTTTACTATCGGGGCACGTCGGGGGTGCCAACCAGCTAGCCAGGAAAATAAGCTCTCTTATCGGCGCCCATCCGGTTATCACTACCGCATCAGAAGTTAGCCAGACAATTGCTGTAGACCTTCTGGGAAGAGAGTTTGGCTGGGAACTTGAGGATAATCGCAGCGTCACCGCAGTGAGCGCAGCGCTGGTTAACGGAGAATCAGTCGGCATTTACCAGGACGCTGGAGAGAAAAACTGGTGGCCAAAGACAAAACCACTACCAGACAACGTTCGCATCTTTACCACTATTGAGGCTTTGACCCAGTCCAATTCTCAAGCAGGACTGATAGTCACCGACCGAATTCTGGACAACAAGCACCAGGCGCTTTTACCCCGCAATACGGTAATATACCGTCCCAAAAGCCTGGTGGTTGGCATTGGTTGTAACCGGGGGACACAATTTGCCGAAATCGAGGAATCAGTCAATCGGGTTTTTTCAGAACACGGTCTTTCTATCAGAAGCATCAGAAATATAGCTACTATTACACTGAAGAAGAATGAGACTGGCCTTCTGGAGTTTGCCCGAAAATACCGCTTACAGATAGAGTACTTCGATAAAGAAACTTTATGTGGGGTGAACTTTCCCTCGAGCCCCTCGGCGGCAGCGCTAAGACATGTGGGAACGCCAGCAGTATGTGAGTCAGCGGCGCTGCTAAGTAGCGGCAGCGACTCCCTCATTGTACCCAAGGTAAGCTGTAACCGGGCGGTGACTATCGCCGTTGCCCGGTTTGCCTTTAATGGCGAAAAGCAGAAACAAGGAAAGCTTTTTCTGGTCGGCATCGGTCCTGGCGACCCAGAGCATATGACCTTCAAAGCCAGAGAAGCTATCGACCGCAGTGAAGTGGTCGTTGGTTACAAGACCTACATCAAGCTAATCGAGCCTTATCTCCACCAGAAAGAGGTCATTGCTACCGGCATGGGGGCGGAAGTAGAGCGGGTGAAGATGGCTATTAGCCTGGCTAAGAAAGGTAGGACTGTGTCTCTTGTCTCTAGCGGCGACACTGGCATTTACGGCATGGCTGGGCTGGTGGGTGAAATGCTTCATCAACAACCAGGGGAGGATTTCGATATAGAGGTGATACCGGGGGTTCCTTTACTGGCGGCTAGTGCTACCTTGCTCGGCGCTCCTATAACCGGCGACTTTGTCAGCATAAGTCTTAGCGATTACCTTGTCCCGTGGGAGGAGATTAGCTTAAGATTAAAGCTGGCTGCACAGGGGAATTTTGTTATAGTTCTCTACAATCCCAGGAGCAAAAGCCGCAAACACCAGCTGGCTGAAGCAAGGGAAATCATCTTACAATATCGTCCTCCATCGACTCCAGTAGGCATTACCACCAATGCTTATCGGCAAAAGCAAGAGGTGGTCATCACTGATTTAGAGCACATGTTTGACTACGAAATCGGCATGAATACAACCATCATTATCGGGAATTCAGCCACATTTACCCTGGCTCGCTGGATGGTGACCCCTCGCGGTTACCGGACGAAATACGACTTGACCAGTTAATCTAAACTATGAATGCCTCCATCTAAGTGCTCCGAAAGAGTATTAAGGCACAGCCGTTTAAGGCAGGGCCGGACTATATTGACCCCAGTTATCATACCTTGGTAACCGGTGAATCTTCTCGCAATCTGGACAAATGACTTAACGCTCCGCAGAGAACTGCCGGCAATTTCGGGAAGGTTATAACCGCAAGAAGCGGACCGTGTTGCGTCAAATGAAAGTGTTACCGAAGATGGTGTGATTGCGTCATAAATC
>JACKQG010005067.1_pt1 | contig 14809 bp, 1 predicted proteins | sample 8237621 | NCBI WGS metagenome assembly JACKQG01 (sample SAMN15677084, study PRJNA649215) | marine metagenome | biome: marine; feature: Black Sea; material: saline water; isolation source: suspended particulate matter (SPM) from the Black Sea western gyre | collected 2013-06-09/2013-06-10 | depth... | reverse complement strand
GGAGTGCGGGCAACTGTGCGGGACCCAACGGCACAATCAACTGGGAAGTGCGGTCATATTTCCAAAATGGCGTGCCGACGCTGTTCAACGAGGTCACTTTCAACAGCGCACAGCCTTTCGGCAACGTGCAGTTCATCAACTACCTTGACGAGGATGTCCTGGCGATCGCCAGCAGAGACCTTTTGGTACCTATAGGGACCCCAGGGCAGTCAGACTTCGAGGTTTTCACGATCCACACGACCGAACGCGTCGGTTTCAGCCACGGCGGGTTTTACGCCCCTGGCGCCGAGCTGGCAAATGCCACCTATGACGGCTGGGCCGCCGATGAGTATGCCGACCTGGAAACGGCCATCCTGGGACCGGGTACTACCTACACCATTCCTGGGAACATCGACACTACCTCCCTGGTGCCTTTCGTGGACCCGCAACTGGGACCGGTCTATGGCCCAGCGGACATAACGACGGCTTTTTCCTGGACCCTCGATCCGGACGAAACCAATGCGACTGTTACGAGTTTCCTAAACCTCATTCCACAGGATCCGAGCGCGGAACCCAACTACGCCGGCGATTGGGGTAGCATCCGACTTGAAGAGGGGGTTCAAGACCGCAACGTGGACGTGGCGACCGAGCGGGAAACGGGCAGCGTGATTGCGACGGGGGTCAATGAAACCTCCGACGACGCACAATTCCTGGGCTTCCTGGCACCGAACGAGAAAGCGGGCGACGACAATCGGCGACTGGGTTTCGAGATCCACGGGTCGCTGAACCGCCCCGGCGATGTGGATGTGTACAGCTTCGATGCGGACGTCGGCACGGAAGTCTGGCTGGACATCGATCGTACATCCTACTCGCTGGACACGGTGGTGGAACTGATTGACTCGGACCAAAATATCTTGGCCTTGTCGGACAATTCGGCCGCGGAGGCCGCCGATCCCAGCCTGCTGATCCGCGACCCGTTGGCCGACGAAGTGAATCCGCTCGGCAAGTCGATGTTCGACTCGCAGGACCTATGGTCGACCAATCCTCGCGACGCGGGCATGCGCGTGGTCTTGCCCGGCCCGGCGGATACCACCAACACGTATCACGTGCGTGTGCGTAGCAGCAGTGACGATCTGAACATTATCAACGGCGGTTTGACTTCGGGTGTCTACCAACTGCAGATCCGTTTGCAGGAAGCCGACGAACTTCCAGGGACGACCGTACAGATGGCAGACATCCGTTACGGTACGAACGGCATCGAACTGATTGGCCTGCCGGCTCATTCACCGCTGACCGGCGAAGCCGCCGAAGCCCTGGACGCTGCCGGCAACGACACCAACGATACGCTCGACCTCACCGTTCCAGCGGCTCCAACGGGATTCGACGATTTGGGAAATCTGCTCAACGCCGATCGCGGCGCCCTGGGCGTGGCGGGCGCTTTGAGCGCGTCGAACGACGTGGACTGGTATCGGTTCGAGGTGCGGTACGACGCCATCCACAACGCGAATACGGTGGACCCCATGTACGCGGCCGCGGTGTTCGATATCGACTATGCAGACGGCTTCGCCGGTGCAAATACGAATCTGTCGGTCTTTGACGATCAAGGGCAATTGGTGCTGATCGGCAGAGATTCCAACGTGGCCGAGGATCGGCCGATTGGTGGCAGTTCGGCCACAGAGGATTTGTCGCGGGGTTCGTTGGGCGCGCTCGATCCGTTTATCGGCACAGTCGAATTGCCTGCCCGTGGCTTCGCTCCGGGCGTGTATTACGTGGCCGTTTCGTCGAATGCCGTCGTGCCCGAGGAGATGCAACAGTTTCTATCGCCAACCCCAATCAATCCGCTGTTGCGGTTGGAGCCGATCAACTCGATCAACCGCATCGCCGAGGACCACGTGGATGCGCAGAGCCCGGCAACGGCAAATCCGCCTGCGGTGCCTATCCTGTTTGGCCACAGCGACCAAGTGACCCTGCTGCCGCCGGCTGGCGACGTGTTGAGCGACGGCGAGACATTTACGATTACCAACCAACTTGGCAACTGGGTGACCTACGAGTTTGACGCGGATGGTGCCCCAGTGACCGACGGCAATGTATTGGTCCCGTTCCGTTACGAAGACACTTCCATCGAGGTGGGCACGGCTATTTATGAGGCGATCACCGAGAATCTGCCCGCATCGCCCGATCTTCCTGATCCGAACGATCCCAATCCGCCCGTGCCTACCGCCGATGCGCCTCTCGTGTTCTCCACGATGAACGTCACGCTCGGTGCCAGCGGCGAGGTGACGCTGGCCGAAGACGTCGAGCGACGGACGCTCCTGAATATGGTGACGACGACCGATCCGACGACAAACCAGTTGGTCAGGATCCCGCTGGTGCGAACCACGACGGACCAAGTGGAGCCAACCGTTCGCCAGCATCCGGCGGCGGGCCGGAGTGCTCTCGACCTGATGGTCTCGCGTCCCGGAGCCATTTCCTACAATCTGGGCGACGTTACCTTGTTCGTCAGCCAAGACGGAATGCCCGATCGAACGGAGCTGTTGAGCGTGGATCCGTTCACGGGCCAGCAGGAGGCACGCATCGGCGCATTCGGAGCCAATGTGGGCGACATTGCCATGGATCCCCGCGGTGCCGTGGCGGGAGGTGGGCTGTTCGCGTATTCGATCCCGGACAATCCGCTGCAACAGACCGACGCAGCTACCGGCAATTACTGGCAGATCGATCCTGCGTCGAACACACCGGGCAATATCGGCACAGGGTCAACCAAAGTGGACGACGGGATCGTGACTTACGTGCCCGACCCTGCCGGCAAAGCGATCGTGGCCAATAACAAGCTCGGAGTCGGCGTCCAGTTCAACGCTATGACCTTCAACAACGCCGAGACGCAAGCCTTGAACGTCCAGGGATTTGCCGCCGGTAACCGCGGCGATACGACCCTGGACCCGGTCACCGGTCAGATATCGTCGGCGCCCAACGGCATTGCGAGTCCGGCGAATACCATTTTTGAATTCAACCCGGCAACAGGGGCAGCACTCGGCGGGGCGGCAGGAAACAAACTCAGTGGTGCCGGTACAGATACGGCACCTCGCGGGACGATAGATACGTCCGTAGATTCCTTCCCCGAAAGTGGTGCCAGCACGACCGTGACGGGCGTCGACGCGACGACAATCGACACATCCGGGGCCGTTCCGATCACGCTGTTTGACATCGAGGATGAAGACTTTTTCGAGGTCGATCCGAGCGATAATACACCCGTCACCCGGTTCGTCTTCGACACCGGCCCGGAATTCTACTTTGACATCGATACGCTGAACGCGACGGATCCCAATGTTCTGAGAGACAAGGACCGGTTCACGGTGACGCGGATAGACGGTTCCGTGGAGCAGTTCGAGTTTGACACGGGGACCGTGATCGTCGTCAACGCGGTCAGCGGCAGTGCACTGTTCGATGGCGATACCATCCAGATTACCGAAGACGCCACCAACCCTCGGACAATCACCTTCGCATTCGACAACGATTCCAATCCCGGACCCGCCACGCCGATTACCTTCACCAACACCGACAACCGGCAGGCCATCATCACCAGCATTCTGAATGCCATCAATAGCGTACCGAGCTTTGGCGTGACCGCGGTGCAATTGCCGGGCACGAACCGCATCACCTTGCTGGGCGAATCCCCACTCAGTGCTACGAGCATCAATACCTTGGGAACGGGTGTGGTCTTGGACGGAGAACCCGGCACGATAGTGCCGTCGGCGGTGCCGATTCCTGTCGAAGAGAACTTCACCGTGGACGAAATCGGGCAGGCAATCATGACGGCAGTGAACGACCCGGCATGGGGCTTCGATTTCGAGGCTGGAGCGGTCGGCAATCGTTTGAACTTCATGGGCGCTCTTGATGCTGATTTTGCCGGTGTCACTCACCCGATCTTCGCTACGGTCAACCCGAACAACTTACTTGCCACGGGCATCGCTGGTACGTCCAGCCCCTCCGACTTTCTCGTACCTTTCCTCGCCAATGACAACGCCGCGGACATCGCTATGCGTGTCCACGATGCCGTGGCAGGCGCGGGATTCGCTGTATCGCAGAACGGAGCGACCGTTTTCCTTAATCCCGGCGTTCCGCAACCGACGTTCATTTGTATTCCACCCGGGGCCCCCGGGATACCGGACTGTCCGCTCCGAGGCGGCGGCTTCGCGCCTGGTGGCAGCATCACAGGCATGGCATTCGTTGGCGAGCAGTTGTATGCGGTGACCGACACCGGCGGGCTATTCCGCATCGCGAACACCCTGCCGAACCCGAACGATCCGGTCCCTGTCCCAGGCCGCGCATTCAATCCCACACCCAATCCCGCAGCGTTGATCACGGGAACGGAGAACGTGGGTGATTACATCGAGGGATCCCGCGAGGCGCTGCAGGCGGCGAACGAAGTCGTCCGGACAACGCAGAACGGGGAAGTTCGATCGTTCGAGCCGATCCGCTTTGCCGGTCTGGTGGCAGGGCCTCTGAACACCGAAGATGGCCGTTACGAGAACCTGTTGTTCGGGATCGATGTGACCGGCCGACTGTTTGCCTTTGATACCCAAGGGCGTCCCAAGGCAGTTTTCGCCAACAGCGCGCCTTTTGCAGACACGGGCCTCGTCGATGCCAATGGGTTGGCCTTTGGGACCCTGGACGACAGTCTGTGGCACGTGACCGACGACCGGGGCACTGATCCAGGCCATGGCGTAGGCCAGGCGTTCGACGGAACTCGAGCGGGCTCAACCGGCGACAGCAGTTTCTACTTCGGCTACGAAGGCGCCGCGGTCCAAAGCCAGTTTGGCGCCGGCAGTTTCGCGCCTGCTACACCGGCGTTTACCTATGACTTCCCTGGGGGTTCGCACGGCAGTCTGGTGAGCAACACGTTCAGCCTGGAAGGATATTCGTCAGCAGAAAAGCCGGCTCTGTATTACAGCTACTTCCTGGAGACCGAACAGGCAGACAACACCAACGACACGACGCTGGATGACGATAACGCATGGATGCTGGATTCCTTCCGCGTGTACATTTCCGGCGACGATGGCCGGTGGAAGCTGGTGTCCACGAACAACTCGGACCGCGATCCGCTGAATGCGACGGATCGGGACGAGTTCGATCCGTTCCTGGTCCAGGATGTTGATACAGGCGAGATGGTTCCAGAGCAACCGTTCCGTCGAAGCGAGACGTTCGAGGATGCCACCAACTGGCGGCAGGCGAAGCTGGATTTGTCGGAATTCGCGGGGCAGGACAATCTGCGACTGCGTTTCGACTTCAGTACGGCAGGCGGAATGAGTTCTGGTGGGCGCGACGTGACGATGGACCTGAACACGGCAGGCAACGAACTGCGCGCGATTCCAGGAGCCGAACTCCGCGACGGCCAGATGTTCACACTGACGGATGTCCGCACGAACCCCGGCACGGGCCTCGACGAGCGAGTCGTGGTGGCGGCCTTCGAGTTCGATATGGGACCGACGATCGTGGCGCCGACCGGCGCGGCGAGCGTGGGGGGCGCTACTTTCAGCAGCGAGGGGAAGTTGTACGAATTGGACAGCAACAACGGCGGGGGAGCGCCCCAAAGCACCCCGCACGTGCCCGTGCCCTACAAAGCCGGGGATACGGCCGGCCAGATAGCTGCGAGTATCCAGGAGGTCCTCCTGCAGCCCTGGGCCTCGCCGCCCCCGACGGCGATTACCGCCAGTCTCAAGTTGGAGGCCAACGACACGCTGGAGTCCGCGGTTGTCAGCGACCTGGACGGATCGACGCAAGTTTTCCGCACGCCCGGTGAAATCGGCGACAACTTCAATCTGACAGACGCTGCGCTGGATGTCGACATGATCGCGATCCCACTGGGCGCCGGCGACTCAGTGACGATCGAGACCGACACCACGCGCGTGGCCACGGTGCTGGATTCGTACCTCCGCCTGTTTGACGCCAACGGCAAACAGGTGGCAAGCAACAACGACGTGGATCCTGGCGATCCGTTCAGCCGGGACTCGCGAATCGACTACACCGCTCCGCTTCGCGGCACCTATTACGTGGGCGTGAGCAGCGCCCACTACACGGATTACGATCCCAATGAGGCGGAGAGCGGAAACGCCGGCCTCGCGCCGACGGACGGTCTCTACGAGGTGATCATTACCGTCACGGACCCGACGGGTCCGCAGCGAGTCGGCAACCGACTGAACCTTCCGAATGCGGACGTGATTAGCGCGGATAGTAATCTTCCAGCCTCCTTCGTGGAAGGACAGATCGGCGTGACTCCGGGGCTTCCGAATCCGTTTGGGGCAACGTTGCCGCAGATTGACGTGTACCCGGTTAACGTCGACGTGGGGATGACTAGCCTGCTCGTGGCGGACGCGATACGGATCTCGATGGCGGATTACCTTGGCGATGGCAACGTCGAAGCGATCAAGACACGACACGAAGCCGTGCAGGTGGTCAGTTTCGGAATCGGCGACGCGGGCCCATTGGGGATGTCTGGACCTTCCGATCCAAACACGGCCGTAGCCAACAGTGGCCTGTTCGGGGACCTGTTCGGCGGCTTCGGTCTTTCGGCTCTTGCCGACGGGCAGACCGCTGTCGGAAATCCCGGCGCCCTGGGCATGCAGAACAACCAGTTCCGAGGCCTCCATGTCGACGATTTCATCATTGGCTTTGCTTCACGCGGCGAAATGGTTGTCGGCAGCGATACCACGGTCGCGGCGACAACCCAGTTTGTCGCCAACACGGCTCAGCCAGCCGACGAAATCGACGTGGGAGCCTATCAACTGGAAATCCGCCAAGCCACCGAGTACGGCCTCACAGACGAGATGCCTGCCCCCACGCTTCAACTCTATCGCGGTTTCGATGTGGACGATCGGCTTGCCGAAGGCGTCGCTCTTGCGGTCGACGGCGGTCACATGTTCGCCGATGGCCAGACCTTTGCGGTCGCCGATGGCCAACAGACGGTCACGTTCGAGTTCGACGATCTGACCATCAACAATGGGAACGGAAACGGCGTTACGGTAGACAATACCGCGATCCTATTCGACCCGGGCGACAGCGATGTCGTGATGGCTCGTCGCATTCGGGACGCCATCAACAACGCCGCCGCACAGGATTCACTGGACATCACGGCCGTTTCCACCGACGGCGTGATCACCGGCACGGGCAGCGCCAGCAACCGAATCGACCTGTTCGGCGATGTGACGCTGACCGTTGGCCTGGTCGGCAATGGCCCCACAGGCAACTTGCCCGTCGTGGAGAGCAACGACACGCTTGCCGATTACGTGGCGACGGGAATCGAGGCCGATGGGCGTCGAGGATTCCATGCGACCGGCTTCATCGGCGACAATCCCGATCTGGACGAATTCGGGGCCGATGTGGACCTCTTCCGCGTCGAACTCGATGCAGGTCAGTGGATCACGATCGACATCGACGCCAGCGAACTATCATCGACTCTGGATAGTGTGGTGCGTGTTTTCGATTCGGCCGGCGCACCAGTGACGGTATTGGACGATCAAGGGGTTCCGCAGCCGGTCGAAAGCGACGACAACATCGCTCCGGGCGAAAGCACTACTGTGCAGAACGTCATCTCAATCAACCGGGATTCCTTCCTCACGTTCACCGCGCCGGCCGGTGGCGTCTATTACATCGGCGTCAGCGCGTACGACAACAACGAATACGATCCGACGCTCGATCCGGCGGCCGATGCCAAACGGCGGGCGGGGGTGCCCGGCCGCTACGAAATCGACATCATGCGTCCGGCCGACACCAACGGACTGAGTCTCGTGGAACACGACGGCAGGGGCGACAGCAACCTCGAACGGGACCAGGGGCAAGTGGCCATCCATTCGAACCGGATTACCCATTCCTCCGAATTCGGCATCCGTGTAAGTCCGGGCGCTCGCGGCGTGGGAACGGCCCCACATCCTGGCCCGGCTCGCAACCTGAGCCAGATCAACAACTCGCAACTTGCGCCCGGAGTGACGATCACAAACAACATCATCGCGCGTAACCAGCAGGGCGGCATCGAATTCTCAGGCGACGCGAGTATCGTGGGAGTGCAGCCTGCGGTCGTGCCGTTTGGCCGGATCATCAACAATACGATCGTCGGGATGACGACCGAGAACGGCACGCCTTTGGGGGACGTTGGCATTCGAGTTGCGAACAACGCCAGCCCGACTGTCCTCAACAACGTCGTGTCCTTTGTGGAAACGGGTATCGACGTGGATGCCACGTCGGCCACCACGATCATGGGTGGCTCGCTGTATCACAATAACGTGACCAGGACCAGCGGGATTGGCGACGGAGATTTTCCCATCATCGCCAATGCGACGGATCAATTGTTCGTTGATCGCCAGAACGGAAACTACTATCCGGCCCAGGACTCGTTGGCCATCGACAGTTCGGTGGACTCGCTGGAAGACCGTTCCGAGATGACTCAGTTGCGGCTGCCCATGGGAATTGCGGCCTCGCCCGTCCTCGCCCCCGTCTACGACATTTCGGGGCAGCTTCGTGTGGACGATCCGAGTGTAGCACCGCCGCCGGGCGTCGGCGAGACCGTTTTTGGGGATCGCGGGGCACAAGATCGGTCAGACTTCGAGGGTCCTGGGACGCGCATGATCGCGCCGCTGGACAATGGCGTCAACGACTTGGATCCCAGTCTCACGTTGGTGAGCGTGTTTCGGGCGTCGCTCAGTCAGTTTTCGATTCAGTTGATCGACGGCGACGGGCAAGTCGGTGGGTCCGGCATCGACGACTCGACCGTGAACAGCACTTCGGTCAAGGTGATTCAAGACAACCGCGTTCTGATCGAACGCGAGGACTATTCGTTCGACTATAACACCACCAGCAACGTGATTCGGCTGACGCCGCTGGCCGGCGTGTGGGACCAGGAGAGTAACTACGTTGTCGAATTCTCGAGAGAAGATCGCTTCGTCGTTTTCGGCGTCAGCGGCGACAAGCTCCTGGACGAAGACTCGTTCGACGTGATCGATCAGTCCGGCGCTGCGACAACCTTCGAGTACGATAGTGGATATGTCATCGGCGTGCCTCAAACGTTCGCTTTGCAGATCCCGTTAGAAGGTGGCGGGACGGGTGGCGTCGTGGACGGCGACACAATCACGGTGGACAACACCGCGACGACAACCAACGCCACTTTGGAAATGGACAGCGATGGTGCTGTGAACCTTGGGAACACGCGCGTCGCATTCACTGCGACGAGTTCTCAAGGCGAGATCGCCGATGCCATTGTCGCGGCGCTGGCTGATGCGGGTGTGGGCTTGAACCCGGTCAATGCCGACCGTGGCTTGGTTCACTTGGGCGTAAACGGCGACCAAACGTTGACTGAAACGTCGAATGCGATTACCACACTGGGCGTGTCCGTCGGCGTTCTGGACGGCCAGTCCTTTACGATCGACGACGGCACTCAGGTTGTAACGTTCCAGTTCTCGGCAAGTGGAGCGGGCGGTTCGGGTGTGGTGAACGTGCCCTTCTCGCTTTCTATGACGCACGAGCAAGTTGCCGAGAGTATCGTTGCCGCAATCAATGGCGCCAACGTGGGACTCAATGCCACCGAACACATGGGAGACGGCCGTGTCCACGTGGGCGGGGCGCTCAACCACGTTGTTGACGTGGCCCCTGCCACCAGCTTGACGCTGGCCGGCCAGCCGGGCGTACGGCCGCCGTGGGGGCTCAGGATTCCAACGGCTGGCGGCGCGTTTACGGGCCTGCTGACGGACGGCAACACGTTTGTCATCGACAACGGCGCTGGCACGAGCGTCACTTTCGAACTGGACAACGACGGTGCTTGGACAGCCGGGAACACGGTTATTCCATTCGACGATACGATTACCACGCTGCAATTGGCCGACATCATGGTATCCCGGATTCGGAATACCAATCTGGGACTGTCCCCCTCGAACTTCGGCAACGGGATCGTGGTGTTGGGCGGCGATGCGAACTTCACGTTGGATGTTACAGGCACCACCCTGACTGAGGTTGGCGTGGCGGGGCTGCCAGGGGCCAACGCGATTCCATTCACGCCTGATGACGATTTCACGGCCGAGGAAACGGCTCAGATAACTGGCCAGATCATTAACGCCGCTGGTCTATCCGGGATCTCAGCGGAAGTGGCCGGGGAGTTGGTCTTCGTCTCCGGCGTGAGCGATGTGGTCGGCGCGACCATTGCTTTCTCGAGCAGCATCAAAGACCTGGCAGGCAATCCGCTGCGGGCCAACCAGCTCAGCGGCGCCACGCGGTTCACGATCTTTGTCGGTGCCGGGATGGACTACGGTGACGCGCCGGATCCGTATCCCACTCGGCGAGCCGATGATGGGGCTCGACACGAAATCATCGACGGTTTCTCGCTCGGCCAACTGGTCCAAGTCAACGCCGATGGCCAGCCTACGGCTGGTGCCGACGGGGATGATGACGAGGACGGTGTCACGTTCGATTCGCCGTTGATTCCCGGCCGCACGTTCAACCTGACCGTCTCCACAAGCGGCATCGGCACGGTACAACAGTTCGGCGTGCTCGATGCCTGGATCGACTACAACGGCGACGGCGATTGGGATGATTCCGGCGAGCAGTTCATTTCCAACCAGATTCTGACAACCAACAACCTGACGAATGGGCAGATTGCATTTAGCCTGAATGCACCTGTCAGTGCCGCCGCAGGCGATACCTACGCCCGTTTCCGGCTCAGTACGACCGGCAACCTGACTCCGTCAGGACAGACGAGCGCCGGGGAGGTCGAGGACTATTTGGTCACGATTTCTCCCAATCCGTGGCAGAATCCGGCCAACCGGTTTGACGTCAACGCCAGCGGAGGTGTCTCACCGATCGACGTGCTGATTCTGATTAACACCCTCAACCTCGACCCAGCGCCCGCTGATCTCGATCCCGACGGCAACGGCAGAGTGGACGTGTTGCCCCCGCAAAAGCCGACCGGCAGGCCATTCCTTGACCCGACGGGCGATGGCCAGTTGTCTCCCCTGGATGTCCTCTCCATCATTGGCGAAATCAATCGGCTGAACCAGCAGCAGGGCGAAGGCGAGTATGGGGGTGTTACCACCGTCGTTGCTGCCGCAAATGCTGGGGACGCCTTGCCCGACGCGGTCGATTTGCTCGGCAGTCCTTCGATTGCTGCGACAATGCCGTCCGTTGGCCGCTTCGACTCGGCCATTGCGCTTGAACCGCCCAAGGACCGCGATTCGGTAGCCGATTCTCGTACGCAGCGCCGTGCGACTGACCCGCGTCATTCGTCCAACGAGGTGTCAGTGTCAGGCGAACCAAGGGGCTTGTCGCGTCAAGCGACTTCCGAAGCAAACCACTTGGCCGACATCCTAAACCATGACGAAAGCTGGCTGGACTTCGTCGAAGACGTAGACTTGGCAATGCAGGGCACCGACGACAGAGACGCATTCTTCGCTGATCTTGGAGTTTAACACTCGTCCAAGGGAACTTTTGCCGGCGTTCCGCCTCCAAACCATAAGGACGAGTTCGCCGGGCGATTGGGTAGAAGCCACTTGCTTGTAGAACGGGACGGTAATCTTGGTCGGATTACCGCTCCTTCGTACGATTTCCCGTGCGTCGACTATTCTCTGTCGCTCGATTTGGTGTGGCTTGTCAGCTCATTAGATGTGTCTCTGTTCGTTTTCTCGGTGCCTCAGTAGATTCGGCAAAACTGATCTGATTGGAAAACTTGGGATAAAAGTATCATTCACGTCTACGTGAACCAGATAAAATAGAAAAAGTAGTTCAGCGCATTCTCCATCGATACTCGTGCACCATGTTTTCACTCTTTGGCAGGTCGTTCATACGCAGACGGTGCGTTGGCACCGCCGCGCGAGCCAGAGGACGATCGAGGCCGCGGCGTGTGGCTTTCGAGTGCCTGGAGGATCGCACTCTGCTGAGCGCCGTGCCTTTCGGAGCGGCACCCGACGATACGGCCGAGTTCATGTTGGGGGACGTCTTGGTTACGCTGGTGCTGATGGAGTCACATGGCGCAACTACCGACGACAATCCGAATACTGAGAATTGGACGGTTAATGCGATCGAAGAAGTCCAGCGGAAGGTCGTGGAAGGATTGGGTTGGTGGCAGGAGACGTTGGCGCTAGCATATCCCGATGCGTCTCACGCGTTGGAGTTCCAGTACGACTGGACCTACGCCGGTGGGGAATTCCAGAATGCTGACCCTGAAGACGTCGTGCTGACCACCTATGAGCCGATCGCGAATAGATCTAACGACTTTGAGAACTGGATCTACCACTTCCTGGGTCCGGTCGGCTACAACGCCACCGGTGACTTTGGCAGTGATATTCGCGCATTCAACCACGCGCAACGGCAGACGCACAACACCGAATGGGCGTTCACCATCTTTGCCGTCAACGACGAGAATGATTCCGATGGGCAATTCAGGTGCGACACAACAGAGTGTGGCGATTTCCAGAGAGCGTTCGCCTATCCTGGCGGCCAGTTCTTCATCACGCCCGCCGGACGGCCGCCCAGCACCTACGCCCACGAGACGGGACACATCTTTTGGGCCCGAGACGAGTATCAGACTTTCTCCGGATCGCATACGGACCGGCGCGGATACTACAACGCCCAGAACTGGAACTATGCCGGCAATCCCACTGCCGGCTTCGTCCAATCCGACAGTATTATGGCCAACGGCGCACATATGTCGGATGCGTGGAGCACCCACATCAGTTCGCAATCGTCGCTGGAGATGATTGGGTGGCGCGACTCGGATGGCGACGGCATCTTCGATGTCCTGGATGTGCCGCTCACGTTGACGGGTTCGGGTTTCGTGGATGCGCAGACGGGCAAGTACCGCTTTGTCGGCACGTCGGCCGTCGAGACGCTGATCAACGAAAACTCCAGCGGCCTACAAAACGACATCACCATCAACAGAATCAGCCGGGCTGAATATCGCATTGATCCTGTCAACCCTGACGACGATTGGGTGGCATTGACTGAAGGAGTCACCGGGGATTACGTGGCAAATCTGGACCTGGAAATACCGCTGCCGGATGCGAATTCTCACGTGATAGAGATTCGTACGGTTGACGATGAATCCGGTGTGACGTCGCCCGTTTTCAGAGGCGACACGACCACGGCGAAGTCTTTTCTCCAGCAGGGCATCAACGGTTTTGTCTGGAACGACATTGACGAAAACGGCGAGATTGATCCCGGCGAGCCGGGCCTGTCGGGTTGGACCGTTCGGCTGGTGGATGCCGAGGGCGAACCATCGAGTGTGGATGCGGTGGAGCCGGACGACTTTGGTCAGCATGCACCGTTGAATCATCCGAAGGTCACCTTGACGACCGCGCTGGCTGGTGATGTTGCTGCTGTGATCGCACATCCGGCCTCGACGGGCAACCGGGTGTTCGCCCACGAAGTGTTTTCCTCGCTTGGCGACTGGAGTGCATCTTGGGATTCGGCGATCAACCACTTGCGGATGGATTTCGCTTCGCCCGTTGCCGCGATCAGGCTGGACGCGGTCGGCAAAGGCAACAGCTACGGCCGCTTGGAAGCATACAACGCGGCGGGCACGCTAGTGGAGCGTTATACGACCGGCCAATTGGGCCTCGGTGATGTCGAGACCATGACGATCAGTCGCTCGACGCCCGACATTACCTACGCGATTGCGCGGGGTCACATGGGGTCCAAGGTCAACCTGGACAACCTTCGCTTCGGCCCGGAGATCGAAACGCTGACTAACGGATCGGGCGCGTACTCGTTGACCAATCTGTCGGCAGGCACTTACTTCGTCGAAGCCGTGGCGCCGGGCTCGCAAGATCCGTTGTCGCAACAACAAGAGACAACGCTGGCCGAGGGCGAAGCATCGGGGGACGTCAACTTCGACGGTAAGGCGGCTTCGTGGCGAAATCCTGGCAATCCATCGGACGTCAACAACGACGGAATCGTGTCGCCGCTGGATGCCTTGCTGGTGATCGCCTACATCAACTCCCATCCTGACGATTCGTCGGTGCCTCCGGCACCCGCCGAGCCACCGCCCTACTACGATGTGGATGGCAACGGCATCGTGAGCGGCCTGGACGTGTTGACCATCATCAGCACGTTGAACGCTGAAGTGGATGGCAGCCCCGAGTCCGAACCTGCCTATGTCTCCCGAGGTTCCGGCGAAGGGGAAAGCACACCCGCTAAACCGCTTGCATCAACGCCGTTTTTGGCAACGGCCGAGCACGTAGCGCCGCTGCCTCAGCCCGAGACGTTGTCATCGACAACGACGCCGCGCCAGGAAGAAGCGACAAACCACCGAGACCTGTGGCGGACCGCAGCCGACGTCTATTTCCGGCAATTCAGATCGGCCGAAAGAGAGTCGAGCGAGCCTGCACGCGAGACCAACGAGTTGGATGCCGATTTGGACCAGATCCTGCCCGAAATCGCACTCGACATCGCGCAACTCTCAGAGGGTGCGGTAATCGTCTGACGCGTTGGCCTCCGCCGGTCTTGTCCTACAGTTGCTGGCCGGCGGCCTTCGCCAGTTGCGGACCGGGCACAAAGGTGTATCTGCCGCCGTTCTCCTTGGCAATGCGTTCGAGCACCTTTTGGCCGTGGCGACTGTGGAAACCGATCGTGTGGACAGTCACTCGAGGGACTCGGGCACGATCGACGCGGACCAGGTTCTTATCGCGTAACAGGGCCGCCGTGTGATCCTCGAATTGGCCAGCCGATAGCAGATAGAGGGCGTCGGGATCCAATGTCAGGGCGAATGAAACGGAAGCCGCCGGAGGCGTGTGGAACCCCAGGGCGACGGTCGTGAACAACTGGCGGAAACGGCCCAGGTTCTCATCGGGAGCCGGTAATA
>JACKQG010005065.1_pt1 | contig 14813 bp, 15 predicted proteins | sample 8237621 | NCBI WGS metagenome assembly JACKQG01 (sample SAMN15677084, study PRJNA649215) | marine metagenome | biome: marine; feature: Black Sea; material: saline water; isolation source: suspended particulate matter (SPM) from the Black Sea western gyre | collected 2013-06-09/2013-06-10 | depth... | reverse complement strand
AAGATGAGGGTGGATTGCCGGGTGCTGAAATCTATTCTTCCGTTCAAGCAACCATCAGCTTATATGGCTGTAATGCAAAAGACTTGTCAATGGAAGGACTTAATCTTTCTGGTGACTTTTGGATTGGAGCTAAAGAGTTTAGTTCATCTCAACCATTTGGAATAGATACAGACTCTAATTCTGGAAATTCTTATCAAAATATTGGCGAAGGTTGGACAGAAGTAGCTGGAAACCTTGCTTACCACGTGTTTTTAGACTGTGGAGACATTTGTAATGACTGTCCTTCAGCACATACGGGCGATGTAACCGGTGATGGTACTGTTGATGTTCTAGATATCGTTGCAATAGTAACTGCAATTCTGGGTGATGGATTCCAGGATGAATGCAGTGAATTATCCGGCGATTTAACCGGCGATGGCACAGTTGATGTACTGGATATCGTTGCAATTGTCACTGAAATTCTTGGTGCACGTAGTGGTATCGATGAAGCAACTTCTGCTAATCTCATTAAAAATGAAAATTCTTTGAGACTAAAGGCAGATGGATATATTGGTGGTATTCAAATGACACTCAGGCATGGTGAAGAATTTACAATTAAACTTACTTCTGAGGCGATGGTTGCGGATTATAAAACTAATGGTAATGAGACAATTCTTGTAATTGTAGTACCAGAGAGTAATGAACTTTTTACCTACTATGGTGAATTTGAAATTGTTGATTTGATTGTTGCTAATGGTGAAGGACGTATAGCTGTAGATGTTATTAATGCACCTCAGGAGTTTAATTTAAATACAGCATATCCAAACCCATTTAATCCAGTAACAAATATTGACTTTGCATTACCCTTTGAATCAGAAATTTCGATTGAGATATATGATATGCAGGGGAGAGTTGTAGAAGAGCTCGTTAATGGTATTTTGCAGGCAGGCTTACATTCCGTTACCTGGAATGCAAACAGCCAGGCAAGCGGAGTGTATTTTGTAAAAATGATGTCGGGTGAGTATCTTAGCACTCAGAAGCTGATGCTTCTTAAATAAAACTAATAAATCCCTAAAACCTAAAAGCCCTCAGTTAATGCTGTGGGCTTTTTAAATGGGGAATAAATCCTTTTTTACCCAGAAATTGTGGGACACGCTTGGCAGGCTCACCTTCATCTTTATTTATCATAAATTAATTGATTGAAAACTTTGTAGACTTACTTTACTATTTCTAGTCCTGATCCAGTTTGTGGTAGTGGCTACATTTTTACTTATCATTTTGACCCCGCTATAATCATTCCTTAAAAGGTTGGTTATGTGATATAGGTCACACTCCTAATGGAACAAGACTATATTGATATAAATTATGGTCTAAATATGTTAATATTACCATATATGTTGATAAATATTATTCTGAATAAGAGGCTATATATTAGAAATATGTTTAAAACTGTTGTCATGGTGAGCACTGTATTTACTCAGGTGACGATTGGAATTGATGATCTTCAATATGAAATTGGGGGAAATTACAATATGTATAATATACCCGCACCGCAAGGTATAGCCGGTCTTACTGGTATTGTTGGTGGACCTTTTATATTTGATTTTTCGGATGGCCCCACTTCAGCTACTTTATCCATTGATTATGTAAATATTAATGATGGGGGGCACGGTAACGATTTTCCTAATGCAACCATTGCTGAACGAAAAACGGTTAATGGTACGGGCACATATCTGTATATGGATTTCCAAAGTGGGGTAGGTAGAACCATTCATGGGTTTTATGATGCAGCTGGTATTCCTGACTCACCCTCCATTCCTTTTAATCCTCCAGTAGTTGATTTCCCAGATAACATCGAATATTTGGATTATTTTACTGGTAATACCAATTTTTCTGTTGTGAATTCAGGTCTTGATTTAGATGTGGTATATGAATTTTCTGGATTTGTTGATGCTTGGGGTTCCCTAATTCTACCGGAAGGTTTAGGAGAATATGAATGTCTTCAAATTAATTATGAAGAGCAATATACATTTTACTATATGGGCGTTGCTGTTGGTTATTCTTATATTCGATCCTATTATTATCTTGTAGAAGATTTGGGAATTGCTGTCATTATTGCATCTTTAGAAGATGAAAACCCTGTCCCAAATACCTTTAATATAGCTAGAACCTATGCCAGATTATATGAAACCTCTAAATCAACTCAAATGGCAGGTGATATTAATAGTGATGGTGAGGTTAATATTTTAGATATTGTGTTGATAGCAACCATGATTCTAGAAAATGAATATAATGAAATTGCCGATATGAACCAAGATGGAAACATTAATGTTTTAGATATTGTTCATCTTGTAAATATTATTTTAAGTTAAAAACTGAACCCTATGGGCATTCAAAAACTCAAAAGTTATATATTTGTAACAATAATATGTATTTTTAATTTTGTTTTTTGTGCAATTGGTGATGTTATTCAATCTTTTTCTGCCCCGGGATATTATAGTGATGGATTGGCATGGGATGGTGAAAATTTATGGGTTGCAAATATTGCCGACGCAGCCCATTCACAAGATTATTGGTATCGCATATTTAAAGTTTCACCGGAAACAGGAGAAGTAATTTCATCATTTTCTACAAATGGATATTATTATCATGGTTTAACCCATGATGGGGAAAATCTATGGGGTGAGAGATTATACACATGGATATCCAAGTTAACCGATGAAGGTCAGGTAATTTATAATATTAATGCTGTGCCTTTAGCCATTGGATTAGCGTTTGATAAGGGGAATAATATTTTATATCAAACAACTACCCAGCCTGGGTCAATTATACTTTTTAATCCAGAAACTGGAGAACAATTAGATTCTTTATATCCACCAGAGGCTACCGAAAACGGCTGGGGTGATTTAGCATTTGATGGTACTTACCTTTGGCATACCAATGTAGCCACAGAACTCATTTATAAAATTGACCCATCAGATGGAAGTATTTTAACACAATTTGCTGCCCCAAATACTCAATGTGAAGGTTTAACTTTTGATGGACAGTATTTATGGACATCGGATACTGGACAAGATATGTTATACCAAATTGATATAGAGTTTGACAGTTGTGGTGTATGGCAATCAGGTGATTCAAATTTAGATGGGATGATTAATATTTTAGATATAATTGAATTAGTAAACTATGTAATTTCTGATACCAATGTAGGGGATTGTCAATTAACCACGATGGATGTAAATGGAGATGGTAATTATGATATTTTGGATATGGTAGCACTGGTAGCTATTATTCTGGGATAAAGTTTATAAATTATTAGACACCCCTCAATCATGAACATTATTACTGAAGAAATCACTGAAGTATGCCCTATGCGGGGATGTTGGATTGATATAAAAGATTTGGATACAGGCTCAATTATCAGGATTAAAGTAATTGACGGTCAAATTATCTTTCCGCTTTCAATAAAAGGCAAATATGTAGATGCTCAGGAAAAATTAACAAAACTGGAATTTACTGAAAATCAAGCGAGAAATTGGAAAATTCATTTAGGAGAGGAACAGGGCATTATATTGAAGCCTGAAAATGCGTCAATAACACCTGAAGATTTGATGGAGTACAGAATACATGGGATAGGGGCAAATATGTATAATTATGGGTGTAAATGAAATTATCAATTTGTAAGAGTCGGAAAATTACCTATTTGGGTTTAAATTAATCTAATTGATATTTATTAATACTATATTTATTGATCTTTTAATCTTGTTGTCTACAGTTTTCTCTCAGGAAGACGAGTTGGTTGGACAGATAATTCAGGCTTCTAATCAACAAATAATGTCCAAAGAAGTGCTGATTGAAAAAATGTTGGAGTCAGATGTAGTTTATCTGGGTGAAAAACATGACAATGCCAACCACCATGAAATTCAAATCGATATTATCAATTCCCTAATTGAAAAGGGAATAAAACCAATCATTGGATTTGAATTTTTTTATCAACATCAAACCAGCGAATTAATTAAGTTTGTAAAAGGAATAAAATCTCCTTTTCATCACGGCGAAGAAAACCCGGAAAAAGAGGAAAATAAATTAAGAAATAAATTGGGTTGGCAAAACCGGTCAGATGAAGACTGGAAATTTTATTTTAATTTTTTAAAACAAGCAAAAAAACAAAAACTGGATGTATTTGGTGCAGATATACCTTCTGGATTGATATCGAGAATTTCTCGCGGAGGATTAGAGTCCCTAACACCGATTGAACTGAAACAACTATCACCCACAAACTTTCATGATCCTATTTATCAGAAATTAATGGTTGAAAAATTTAAAGATAGTCATTGTGGGTGGGTTCCTGAAGATAATTTTGAGAAATTATATCAGACATGGGTAGCTCGTAATGATGCTATGGCAAATTCGATTTCAGCCATGCTAGTTTCTAAAGGTGAAAACTTAGTTATAATGATTGTGGGAGGTGGTCATGTAGAACATAACATGGGTATATTTGAAAGAGTATCTCATCTAAACCCAAATATAAAACAGCTAAACCTTGGGCTGACTGAAATAGCAATTGAGTCTACTCCATTAATTGATCGTATTGAAAAACCAGTTATTGGTAACTTAAATTTTGAATCTGGACATGAATATTATTGGTTTACACCAAGGGCAGACTATGATGATCCCTGCAAAGGATTTTAATGAATACTTACTGGTAGCCTACCGTTTAAAATTCATTCCTGCTGATGAATAAAAAACATCAATAAGATGATTTCTTCGAAGAACATTTAAAAGATCCATAAAACCAATTTTGTAGATATTTTTTTAATTAGTTAATTGCAAAGAATGTTTTCCAGGATTAAAATGGCTTTGGGATTAATAATATTTTTTGTTTTCATTAAGTAGGCTCAAATGCTGCAGTGAAATGTCGAAGATATGGTTGTTGTTGGATAATTTTAAATCCATTTATTTTTTCTTTTCTTTCAAATACCTCTTTTGCAACTTCTAAAACATAATCAATATGGCTTTGGGTATGAGTTCTTCTCGGTAGAGCCAGGCGTAATAATTCCATTGATGCAGGTGTTTCAACTTTTGTTTTAGGGTTTATTTTCCCAAACATTACAGAACCAATTTCACATGATCTCACTCCACCTATTCTATACAGCTCTATTGCTAAAGCCTGTCCAGGATAATTAAGGCTGGGAATATGTTCAAGTGTAGCTTTGGCATCAATATATATTGCATGACCACCGGGTGGTTGAAGGATATGATATCCAATTTCTGTTAAATGATCCCCTAAATATCTAGTTTCAGCCAAACGGTATTTTAAATATTCTTCATCCATTACTTCTTGCAAGCCCACAGCCATGGCATCTAAATCTCTTCCGGCGAGCCCTCCATAAGTGGGGTACCCTTCCGTTAGAATTAATAGATCTTTTTTCTTCTGAGCCAGCAGGTCGTTATTGGTGCATAAAAACCCACCAATATTCACTAATCCATCTTTTTTTGCACTCACCGTACATCCTTCAGCAAGCGACATCATTTCATGGACGATATTTTTCACAGGAATATTTTTAAAACCCGACTCACGTAGTTTTATAAAATAAGCATTTTCTGCGAATCGTGCTGCATCCAGATAGAGTGGTATTCCATAAGAATCTAGCACTGCTCTTACATCACGGATATTCTGCATGGAAACCGGTTGCCCACCGCTGGAATTATTGGTTATTGTCAGCATACAAAGGGGAATATTTTCCTTTCCTTTTTCTTTTATCAGATTTTTTAGTTTGTAGACATCCATATTACCTTTGAAAGGATGAAGGCTTTGAGGATCGAGACCTTCCGGAATAACTAAATCAATAGCATTTGCACCCAAAAATTCTATATTTCCGCGAGTAGTATCAAAATGAGTGTTATTTGGAATACTGTCTCCCTTTTTACAGGTTGTGGAGAACAATATTCTCTCAGCAGCTCGACCCTGGTGAGTGGGAATCACATGGGTAAATCCAAACAGACCTTTTACCGTTTCTTCAAATCTCTCAAAACTTGGACTGCCAGCATAAGATTCATCTCCCCGCATAATTGCTGCCCATTGTTCACTACTCATGGCTCCAGTACCGCTGTCCGTCAATAAATCAATCAACACCATCCGTGCAGGAATTTGAAACAGATTATATTTGGCATCTATCAATGCTTGACTCCGTTCAGCTTCAGTTGTCATCTGAAGGGGTTCCACACTTTTGATTGTGAAGGGTTCTATAACCGTACGAAAACTCATTTTAATTATTTATTTGTGAATATATAATTTGGATGGTGACTGGAGGATATTCTGCCAACGATACTATACTAACTTATAAATATCTTTAACCATTTGTATTATCTCATCCAGACGATCTGCTTGATAATACCCTCGGATTATTCCATTCTGATCTACTAAAAACAATTTCATTTCAGGGTTTGAAATCTGGATGTTTTTATGAATACACGTAGAAACCAGGGATTGAATAGTTTTTGAATTACCATGAAGTAATTTCCAATTATCTTGATCAGGATTCATTTTGATATCAAATCCCGATAGAACATCTAAAATTGATTTAGTAGAATCAATTGAAAGTGATACTATTTTAACATTGGGATTATTTTCCAACTCATGAGAGATTGAAGCCGTCATACGAACTAGATCCCGGCAGGATTGTTTTTCTTCACAATTTGATGCAATATAATTACCTACCCACACTCGATTGGAGAGGTCCTTTTTTGAAAAGGAGTGCCCAAATTGATCCGTAAGTTCAAACTCTGGAACATATCCAAATGTTACTGCGCCAAACCCATTTTTCATATCTCTGAAAAGTAAGGATGCACCAATTATAATTCCAAATATAACCAAAAAAATCCAGAATACGATATCCTTACTGAATCTACTTTCCAAAGGAATTCCCTTCCTTATGAAAATAAATAATACAAATTATTATCACTATAATTAAAAAGGGTGCTGAAAGTAATCCTGCAATTGGAACAATTATTGATTGAATATAAGTTTCTCCACTTTGACCTGCACAATATGGACAAGCCCATCCAATTCCCGGAATGAGAAAAATTATAGACACAAATTTATGAAAGTAATTAAATTTCATTTCAATTTCTTAATTAACCCACCCAACTAAAGGGAATATCATACATGAGTGCAATTGTAAACAGAATTCCAGCAGGAATAGGAATGAATAGAATGCGTTTTAAGACTTTGGTTTCATACCTTAAATGCATATAAATCATTGCAACCAGCATCATTTTGGTAGTTGCAAAGGCAAGCAAGAGTACAATTTGACCTGTCTTGGAAATTGCTAAATAGTTAACTCCCACTTCTAATACAGTAAGTACTGCCAACCAAATTGCATTTTTTAAATAAATTGATTTATGGTCATCCATAATATTTTTCTCCTTTCCTAAATTAAATATATTATTGTAAATACTAAAATCCAAACAAGGTCAACAAAATGCCAAAACAAACCCAAAATTTCAACATGGTCCCAGTTATCGGCGGAATAAGCGCCCAAACCAGCCTTCCGTAGAATGCAGGCAATATATATAACGCCTGAAGTTACATGGAGTCCATGAAAACAGGTGGTTACATAAAAAACAGAAGCATATATGCTTGTACTGAGAACAAATCCATTGCTGATAAAATGATAATATTCATAAACCTGGATTCCCAAGAATAGTAATCCACCTGCCATGGTTAGGGTTAAGAATTTCTTCAGCCCAGCCTGGTCACCTTTTTGGATTGCATTGAGTGCCATCACCATGGTGAAACTGGTACAGATAAGCAGGAAGGTATTAAATGCTGTTAAGGGTATATTCAGAATTTCTCCAGGTTGTGCCCATTCTGCACCTCCAGCTCGTAAAGCTGCCCCTGCAATTAACAGTCCCGCAAAAGATAATCCATCTACAATGATGAATAACCACATACCTAGCTTTCCGTTTGTTGCCTTCCCAAATGGGTCATTTACTGGTATTGATTGTGCTTGATTTTGATTCATAGATGTCTCCATAATAAATTGTTTAAATGAGAATAACTGATAAGAAAATAACCATCCATACAATGGTGAGAAAATGCCAAAACATACCTACCAATTTGACTGGATTACTATAATTATCTAATTTACGAATTTGATAAAACAGCCATATTAAGGTAATAATTGCTACCAAAACATGTAACCCATGAAGCCCAGATAACATATAAAATACAGCACCAGCCTGATGGGAAGTAATAGTGAATCCTTCGTTTTTCAAAATGTACCAAAGGGTTAATTGCAGAATTAGAAAAAATAATCCGAGAATAATTGTCGTATATAGCCATTTTTTGAGTATTCTTGTAGGTTTAACATTTACTGATCTACTCCCTAGAAAATAGGTATAACTACTTAATGAAATCACGCCGGTGTTTAACCATGCAATCAGTATGGAAGGCATCCCAATTGAATTAGACATCCATAGATCGCCTCTTACGCGAAGTACGGCATAGCTTGCAAGTAATGCAATAAATAACATTGCAAATGACCCCAATGCAATCAGCATTCCGATGTAAGCCGTAAACTCATCATTATTTTTTTTTGGAATATTTTTAATAGTAGTTAAAGTCTTCATGGTTTTACGATTAGGATGGCAGTGGATCTGATTGAGCTATCCAATCGCGATCTTTTAATTTTGGATGACTATATTCATGTGGTCCGTTATGCACAGTTGGTACAGTCGAAAAGTTTCCATGTGGAATTGGTGAATCAACCGTCCATTCAAGAGTTGCAGCACCCCATGGATTCTGGGTAGCTTTTTTCCCTCTTAATAAGCTATATACAAAATTAACAACAAAAATAAACTGAGCAATACCTAAAATAAATGCAAAGGTGGTCATTAAGTCATTTAAACCAAGCACAGGTTTTAAGAATTCAAATTCACTCGGATCAAAAATTCTTCTGTGATGCCCAGCATATCCCATAACCATCATGTTAAAAAATACCAAATTCAATGGTATGAATGATGCCCAAAAATGAATTTTTCCTAATGAATTATTCAAATTTTTACCAAACAATTTTGGAAACCAAAAATAAATTGCAGCAAACGCACCAAACATTACTGAAGCTGCCATGGTATAATGAAAGTGTCCAACAACAAAGTAGGTATCATGCAGATAAATATCAGAAGTGATGGTAGCATTATAAAGGCCTGTTAATCCACCCAAACCGAAAACCCACATAACGGACATTGCGAAAAGCATTGGTGTCTCAAATTTTAGATTTCCTCGCCACAAAGTACCCAGCCAATTAAAAAAGAATATGGATGAAGGAATACTAATTAATAATGTTAAAAACATAAATGTTTTTCCCAATAGTGGACTCATACCTGTGGTGTACATATGGTGTCCCCATACAAGTCCGCTTAATGCTGTAATTGTACACATACATATTGCAGTTGTTTTATACCCAAAAGCAGGTTTTCTTGAAAAAACGGATAGAAGATCTGATACAACTCCCCATGCTGGCAAAATAAGTATATATACTTCAGGGTGTCCGAAAATCCAAAAAACATGCTGATACAGCAATGGGTCTCCTCCTGGGATGCTCGCTTTTTGACCAGCTACTAAAAACTGTGTTCCTGCTACATTATCTAAAAGTAAAATAATTAATCCTGCAGCAATGATAGGAACAAAGAGGGCATTGAGAATACTGGTTAGAAATAGCCCCCAAACTGTTAGAGGCATTTTGAAATATCCCATTCCCGGTGCCCGCAGACGAACAATTGTAGTGATATAATTTATCGCACCCATTAAAGTTGAAGTGCCAGCTAAAGTAAGAGCAAGGGTCCAAAATGTTTGACCATGACCAGGAATTCCACCCACAGGAGTGCTAAGGGGTGGATATGATGTCCATCCACCTGCAGCGGTGCCATTTGGTAATAAATAGGATATAATTAAAACCACACTTGCAAGAACCATTGTCCAGAATGAAATCATATTCAATTTTGGGAATACCATGTCCGGTGCTCCAATTTGTAACGGAATACAAAAATTACCAAATGCTCCAATGAGAATAGGAGTAATTGCCCAGAATATCATAATAGTACCATGCATGGTAAACAGTTGATTGTATGCGTCTGGTCCAATTATGCCAGCCCCAACAGGAGAATTTTGATAAAGAATATCTCCAAGTAACCACCATGGTAATGGCTCCATATTATAAGACAATGACCAGCGAATTAACATGGCTTGAAATCCGCCAAACATGAGGAAAAATATCCCCAACCATAGAAATTGTTTTCCGATAACTTTATGGTCTAATGAAAATATATATTTCGACCAAAATGATTGTTCATGTTGATTGCTCATATTAAATAGCCTCCTTCCAAGCCCAGCCCCACCTTGAAGGGATGTCATCGTCGTCGTCATCCCATTCATCATCGTCGTCGAACCCTTCCTGTTCAAGTGATTGTAACCAATTATTATAATCTTCTTCAGATTCTACTGTTAAATACCCTTTCATCCGGTAATGGCTGTTACCACAGAGTTCAGCACAAGCAATTTCAAAATTTCCAGTTTCTGTTGCCTGAAACCACATTGTATTTATCATTCCGGGTGTAGCATCTATTTTTACACGAAAATTGGGAATATAAAAAGAGTGGATGACATCGTAAGGAGCAATTTGAATAATAACCGGTTTATTTACAGGAATATGCATCTGGTTTTGAGCAGGAATTAAATCATCATCAGTTCCAAACTCCCCATCTTCTCCAGCATACCTGAAATTCCATGCGAATTGTTGTGGCATTACTTCAACTTTTATCACATCCTTTCCGGTTGGGAAATTCCAAAATGCTTCTTTTAAATCCCTGAAAGACATCCCTTCAATAACCACATCAATAGAGAAAAATACCAACAAACCCATTGCCAGGGTAATGCCCACATGTTTTTTCGAATCCCCCTTATCGTAAACAGCTTTGTGCCCTGATCTTGAGCGATATTTAATAATGAAATACAACATTGCTAAAACCACCAAACCAAAGTAAATGGTAATCACTAAATCAGTATATTGAATGACATTATCAATTCTCCATCCATCCAAGGATATATCTTTAGGTGGTTCTAAAAACCAAATTCCCCATAAATATTTATTTTTTTCTTGAGCTGATTTATAAAATCGGCTCCAAATGAATCGAAGGTTCATTGTTGTTCTCCTAAGTTATATTTGTTAATTATTAAAATTTCCACTAATAAATCAATTGTTTAATGTATTATTGTTCAGTTATTACAATTTTTACTGATTTATTTTCTCCCTGACCCATTATATATAGCAAATTATTAACCTGATTTATTGTTGACTGAGTATTGATAATTTGTGAAATCCATTTTGCTTTTTGGATATTTGTTACAGCTTTCGTTAACAAATATTTTGCCGCAATATCCTTCCCATTATTTCTTTTTATCAATCCACCGGTTAATTGAATCCAGCCTTTTATATTTCTTCTAATTTCATCATTTCCATTTTTCCAAATATGTTCCCATATTAAGTGAGTTTTATAAATATCACCTTTATTAAAATGTGTTAATCCTTCCATAAAAGAAGATAAAAATGAATTAATATTATCCAATTTCTTTAAAATATTAGGTCAGAATCTTACTTTCAACTCATTTTTTTGAAAAGAGTAGGGGCAGAAAAGCATCACGACTTTTTCCGAGGGGAATGCCGTGATAACGCCATATCAGTATCTGCCCCGAAGAATTATTTGTTAATGACGTATAGAATGTCATTAGAAATAAATTTGTTAATAATCTTATTTTCATAATAAATAATCAAACAAAAAAGATAATAGGATATGTTTATCATCAATAGTAATTTATTGCACCTTTATTTTTTATTAAAAGGATTATTTTGGTTTAATTTTCAGTTCCTAAAAAAAGATTTTAAAAAAGTGAATATGAAAGGAATTAAATAGACATATGAACGAAAGGAAATTTAAAAATTGAAACTATAGATTATAAATCCAAAAAAGCGGGAAAAGAATTTTCAGATTCTCTTCATAATACGGGCTTTGCGATATTAAATAATCATCCTATAAATTATTTTGAAATTGCTACGATTTATAAGGAATGGGAATTATTTTTTAACAATAAACAAAAATATACATATACGTTTAATCCAAAATCTCAAGATGGTTACTTTCACTATTGTTCTGAAAATGCAAAAGGGTTTATTGAAAAAGATTTAAAAGAATTTTATCATTTTTATGAATGGGGTAATAATCCCAAGGAAATCAGTGGTGAAACCAAAATGTTATTCCATAAGTTAATGGCTGTGGGAAGGGAGTTGTTGATATGGATTGATGCAAATACACCCAAATCAATTAAATCAAATTTCTCAATGCCACTATTTGAAATGATTCAGAAAAGTAGGAAGAACCTCCTACGTATTATCCATTACCCTCCCTTGAAAGCTGAAATAACGAATGGGTCCATACTGGCTGCCGAACATGGTGATATAAACTTAATTACTATTCTCCCGGCGGGATCACAGCCGGGATTGCAGGTTCTCACCAAAGATGGACAATGGGTAGACGTTAAATGTAATCCGGGCTGGTTAGTGATTAATACTGGAGACATGCTCCAGGAATGCTCAAAAGGGTATTATCCTTCAACAATTCACAGAGTAATCAATCCAAAAGGGAAATTAAAATCCAAGTCACGATTTTCAATGCCACTATTTATACATCCAAGAGATGAAGTTCAATTATCAAAAAGATATAGTGTTAATAGTTTTTTAAATAAACGCTTGAGAGAGATTGGATTAAAAAATTAGGTCTAAATTGTGAGTGTTAAAATAAATTCCCTTCTATTTAAAAAACATAATATATCAGGTCCCCGATATACGAGCTATCCAACAGCACCAAATTTCCATACTGGTCAAACAATCACAGATTGGCAAAATGCGATGGATAGAAGTAATGAGTCAGAGAAAGACCTTTCTTTGTATTTCCATATCCCCTTTTGTCATTCACTTTGTTATTTTTGTGGTTGTACCATGAAAGTAACTAGGAATCAGGATTTGATTAATAATTATTTATCTTTTCTTAATAAAGAAATTTACTTAGTTTCAAATAAAATAAATCGTAATCGAAAAGTCACTCAAATTCATTTCGGTGGCGGTTCGCCCAACTTTTTAAATCCTGCTCAAATTCAGCAATTAGGGGAAAATATATCAAATTATTTTAACATTTCTGAAAATGTTGAATTTAGTTGTGAGGTTGACCCTCGAAAATTTTCCAAACAACATATTACCGTGCTTAAAGATATTGGGGTAAACAGGATTTCAATAGGAGTTCAGGACTTTAATCCTATTGTTCAGAAAAAAATTAATCGTATAAATACTATTGAGATGATAAATTCAATTGTTAAACAATTACAAGATTCAGGATTAGAATCAATCAATATGGACCTCATTTATGGTCTTCCAAACCAAACGCCAGAGTCTTTCAGCGATACCTTGACCCAAGTTTTATCTATTAATCCCAGTCGTCTAGCTGTATATAACTTTGCATATATTCCCAGGCTTAGACCCCATCAGAAATTGATTAATAAATATGACTTGCCATCGCCTGACCAAAAACTGGTAATGCTTCAAATGATTATTGAAAAACTAACTAGTAATGGATATGAGTTTATAGGAATGGATCACTTTGCAAAAATTGATGATGATTTAACCATTGCACAGAAAAACGGATCCCTTACCAGAAATTTTCAAGGATATTCAACTCAGAAATCCACAGACTTATTTGCATTTGGTATTTCATCAATCAGCCAGTTCGGTGATGCTTATTTTCAAAATTATAAAGATTTTGAGAACTATTATCAATGCTTAAATAAAAATCAATTGGCATTTGAAAAAGGATATTCCATGTCCACCATTGATAAACATATTAATACTACCATTATGACTCTGATGTGTGACATGAGCATAAATTATCGAAGTATTTCAAAAATATTGGAAGTTGATTTTCAGGAATATTTTTATGTTGAATTATCCCAAATCAGGGATTCCTTTGAAGGTGATGGTTTGGTTAAATTTAATTCTGATGGGTTTTTTGTTACCAAATTAGGGAGGCTTTATATTAGGAACATTGTAATGAAGTTTGATAAATATTTGAATCAGAAAAAAACAGTCTATTCAAAAACCGTTTAAATGTGATAAATTTCAACCTCAATATGTTTTCTGAATCTGTCAAACATGCCATCCAGGCAATGATTTACTTAGCAGTAAATGATGAAAAGCTAATACTGGTTCATCAAATTGCTGAGGATTATAAAATACCTAAATATTATTTGGCTAAAATCGTGCAAACACTTTCCAAACATAATTTAATTAAGTCGACTCGAGGAAGAAATGGTGGGATTCAATTAAGTAAGCCTGCTGGTGAAATTAAAATTTTGGATATTATTCATGCAATCAATGGTCCACCGGGAGATAGCGAGATGTGTATTTTTGGTTTAGATATTTGTTCTGATTTAGTCCCATGCCCTGTCCATGAGGTATGGAAGTCAATGAAAGCTGATATTAATGATAAATTAATACACCAAAATTTGGAAAGTCTTGCTAAGGAAGTTCATCGAAAACATGAATTACTGAATAAAATTTAATTTATATGCCGAAAAGACTATTTTTCAAGAACTAATCACTAACTCTGATTTAGCTGGCAAAAAAATAGTTTATAATAAATAAGACTCAGCAACTTATAAAATCACTGAGTTTGGACTTGCAACAAAAAAACGGACACATAAAGAAGTCATGCTGCTTGTTTGAATA
>JACKQG010005063.1_pt1 | contig 14820 bp, 11 predicted proteins | sample 8237621 | NCBI WGS metagenome assembly JACKQG01 (sample SAMN15677084, study PRJNA649215) | marine metagenome | biome: marine; feature: Black Sea; material: saline water; isolation source: suspended particulate matter (SPM) from the Black Sea western gyre | collected 2013-06-09/2013-06-10 | depth... | reverse complement strand
GCGTAGCTAGGCACGAAGTATCTTCGATCCTGCGACTGATTGATGATTCTGTTAGCAAGTAGGCTTCTCAGAGCAGGATATACAGTGCCACTTTTCAAACCCGTAGCCTGTACAACTTCACTTGCCTTAGCTGCCTCGGCAGTAAGTTCGAAGCGGAGTGCCACCATTGCCTTTCTAGCCAGTAGATATGCTACGATCTTTTGCTCTTGAGAAAGCTCTTCCCATTCCTCGGTAGGCCGAATATCACAACTATCCTTATCTAACTGCAAATAAGGCATTAACGTTTCGGCTACCAGCTTCTTATCTAGCTCCGTTCCACTGACCACTAAATCCTCTAATTCTGCCATTACTTTACCTCCTAAAGCCGCTATTTTGTTTATCTTATTTCAGTATTATAATACCAAGATAGCCGTCTATAATAATTTGCGATTCCTATTATATATTATAGTAGGCTACCTTGTCAAGTCCTCATTCGCTAAAGCATTGGCCGATTACACTTCTACGATAGACCGCGATTTGAAACACCAAATACATTGCCAACCTTCCCTTTTTTCTGAGAATGTTCTAAATTATATCACCGCGCTTGATGTTAGTCAACTGTTACAAGATAGTTGGATATTAAATTACCATAAATAAACTGACAGTCCACTGCAGTAGTGTTTTATGGCCATAGGTAGTAACTAGCTTTCTCTCATATAGTGAAAATGTCTAACTTGCTCCCTGTCTTGGGAGATAAGTGGGGTATCGGATACAGCAGTTGAATGTTACAACAGCAGCATGGCGTCACCAAAGCTATAAAAGCCGTAGCCAAGGCTCTTAGCTTGCTCGTAAGCCTGTAAGATGAAATCTCTACCAGCAAAGGCTGAAACAAGCATCAGCAGAGTTGACCTTGGTAAATGAAAGTTTGAAACCATAGCATCTGTTACACGAAATTTGTATCCGGGTAGTATGAACAAGTCAACCCATCCGGCAAAAGGCCGAATTGTACCAGATTGAGCTGCTGCTTCAAGAAGCCTGACTGTGCTGGTGCCCACGGCTATTATCCTCTTGCCTTGCCTTTTGGTTTGACTAAGCATAGCGGCAACTTCTGAGCTTAATTCCCCATACTCTTTGTGAATCTTGTGCTGATTAGGGTTATCAACTCTGACAGGGCGAAATGTGTCAAGTCCAATATGCAGGGTAACAAAAGCAAGTCGAACGCCTTTCTTCTGTAATTCATTGAGTAACTTCGGGGTAAAGTGGAGTCCGGCAGTCGGCGCTGCTACACTCCCGTCTATTTCGGCATACACTGTTTGATAACGTTCTGGTTCAGCTAGCGGGGTATGTATATAAGGAGGTAAAGGAACCTGACCAAAGTTCTCGAGCAACCCCTCATCTGGAAGATGAATAATCCTGGTACCACCCTCACCCCGTTCAATTACTTCAGCTATGATTTCTTGAACAGTTCCAGCAACTTCATTTGTTATCCTGATTTTTGTGCCAATGCCAACCTTCCTGCCAGGCCGTATAAGGATTTCCCAAAGGCTGTTATCCACACGGCGCAACAGCAGAATTTCCACCTTAGTGTCGCTGTCGCTTTTTTGCCCTAAAATTCTAGCTGGGATAACGCGGCTGTTGTTAAGGACTACAGTATCCCCACTGTGCAGATAGCTTGCTATCTCATAAAAGTAATGGTGCCCTACAGAGCTGTCAGAGCGACGAAGAATCATAAGGCGCGATTGATCTCGTGGCTCGACAGGTGTTTGAGCAATGCGCTCAGGAGGCAAATGATAGTCAAAATCGCTGGTCTTCATTAAAAGAAGCCTTTTATTTTTTCAGGAAGTATAAGATGGCATTGACTATTATAGTTATCAGGATACTCAAGACAAGGAAGGTCACAATAGGGAAATAGAAGGAAAAACCGTCTCTCTTTACAAATATATCGCCGGGCAGTTTACCCAAAAACGGGATATGATGACTGAAAATCAATATCAGCCCTAATATTACTATGATGCCACCGACTATAAGCAGAATCTTGCCGATTCCTTCCATATTACTGCACCTTAAAGTTGCCTGGAAGCAGGAATATCGGTTCAGGACACTCTGTGAAATGCCAAAGACAGCCGTGAACTTAGGATAAAAATAGGCTCGAATTCCTGAAGTAATCCTTTTCTGAACCAATTTAACCTCAAACGCGATTTTAACTGAAAAGGCTGGGCGGTGCAAAGCACTACCCAGCCTTAGAGTATTCACCTTGTCTTCTTTAAAACAGTCCCATTACTTTGCCAGTCTTTACATCAACATCCACCCTCCTGTAGGCAGGGTCAGAGCTGGTTCCTGGCATCAGACTGATGGTTCCGGCACATGGACAGAGGAATTTTGCACCGGAGTAGATTAAGACGTCACGGATAGGCAATGTCCATCCCTTGGGTACGCCCTTCAAAGTTGGATCGTGCGTCAAGCTGAGGTGGGTCTTTACCATCATGGTCATATAGTCATTATACTGCGGGTCGTTTTCAAGCATCTTAGCTTTGGCTTCGGCATCAGGCGTCCACGACACACCATCTGCTCCATAGACCACTTTGGCTATCTCACCCACCCGCTCTCTCAGCTTCGTTTCTATCGGGTACAGGAATTTGAAATCATTCTTCTCATTGCAGGCGTCCATAACCACATCAGCTAGCTCCAGGGCACCATCACCACCATCGGCCCAATGGGTAGACAAGGCACAGCGAGCTCCTGCTGCCTCGGCTGCCTTGCGCACCATAGCAATCTCATCCTTAGTGTCAGTGTGGAAGGCATTGATGCAGACTACCGGATTGATGCCAGCTGCTCTGATAGTGTTAACATGGTGTATCATATTAGGCAGCCCTTTCTCCAGGGTTTTAAGGTCTTCTTTTGTGTAAGCATCAGGCAAGGGTAATCCGGCTACAACCTTGGGACCGCCACCGTGCATCTTAAGTGCCCTGATAGTAGTGGTGAGCACTGATACATGCGGTATTAATCCACTCAAGCGGCACTTCACATTCCAGAACTTCTCGAAGCCGATGTCTGCAGCGAAGCCACTCTCGGTGACATGGTAATCAAACATCTTCAGACCAATACGGTCGGCAATAATGGAAGATTGTCCTACAGCAATATTGGCGAAGGGGCCAGCGTGCACCATGCACGGCTGGTATTCAGCAGTGCACATCAGCGTGGGATTGATGGTGTTTCGCATCCAGGCAGTCATGGCACCTCCGACTTCCAAATCGCCGGTGGTAACCGGCTTGCCTTTACTGTCGAAAGCTACAGTGATTTTGTCCATCCTCTGGCGCAGGTCTGCCAAATCTGTGACGATGGACAGCATAGCCATAAGCTCGGAGCTCACGGCGATGCCGAATTTGGATTGCATCAGGAAACCATCCATGCGGCCACCGATGCCTATAATGATATTCCTGAGGCTCTGGGCACAAAAGTCCATAATCCAGCCCATCTCTACGCGGGTAGGATCAACATCCAGTCGGCGCAAATTACGCTTGGCAAGCTCGGCATCATCGTAGTTCCGCTCATGCTGCATCCTGGCAGTGAGCGCCACCATTGCCAAGTTATGAGCATTCATTATGTCATTGATATCGCCGGTAAGGCCCATGGAGAACTCGGTCATAGGAATAAGAAGCGCATTGCCACCACCAGCAGCAGTGCCTTTGATGTTCATGGTGGGACCACCAGATGGTTGGCGGAGTACGCCGCCTACGTTCTTGCCCCGCTTGCCCATTCCTTCCATAAGACCACATGACGTGGTGCTTTTACCTTCACCTAATGGTGTTGGGGTAATAGCTGTTACCTCGATGTACTTGCCATCCGGCTTCTGCTTAAGGCGCTCGATGATTTTCATAAAATCGAGTTTACACAACCTCCCGTAGGGAATAATCTCGTCCTTCTGCAGTCCGAGTTTCTCCCGCCACCCATCCGGGGTTGGCATGTTCTTTTCGGCTGCCTCTGAAATCTGCCAATCCTTCATTTTTACAGCATCATACGGCATGTATTGTCCTCCTTATTGTTTTTTATTTCTAGCCCGTGCTTGATAGCCTAAAGCTTTGGCTTCTTGATGTTTCCCCTACTTGGCAAGAAGCCCCGCTTTCCTCTCCGCTGCCTCTACAGTGTTCATCAGCAACATGGTTACAGTCATAGGCCCCACACCACCCGGCACCGGCGTGACGGCTGCGGCCTTTTCTTTAATGGCTTCGAAATCAACGTCACCCACAAGGCGGAAGCCTTTTTCTTTTGTCTTATCTTCAACGCGGTTGACACCGACATCGATGACTACAGCACCGTCCCTGACCATGTCAGCTGTGATGGCTTTCGGGCTACCCATAGCTGCCACGACAATGTCAGCCTGTCTGGCATAATAGCCTATGTCTTTAGTTCCGGTATGGCATATTGTGACGGTAGCATTAGCGCCTTTCTTCTTCTGCATCAGGATAGCTGCCAGCGGCTTCCCAACGAGATTGCTTCGCCCACAAATGACAACATGTTTGCCCTCAGGGTCATTGCCACTCCTGATCAACAACTCCTGAACTCCATGAGGCGTACAGGGCAAAGGACAAGGTTCACCTCTGAGCGCTTTACCTACATTCACCGGGTGAAAGCCATCCACGTCTTTTTCTGCGGAAATATAGCTAATCACCTTGTCAGTGCTGATGTGCTTGGGCAAGGGCAGTTGAACCAGAATGCCATGGAACTTGGGGTCTTTGTTTAATTCGTCGACTGTCTGCAGAACCTTTTCCTCTGGCGTATCGGCTGGCAGGCGTATGGTCTCTTCATGCATTCCAATTTCTTCAGCACCCTTAGCTTTGGCAGTAACATAGGATATAGAGGCTGGGTCTTCTCCGACCAGTACTACAGCCAGTGCCGGAGTTATTCCTTTCTCCTTTAATTTGTTTACTCTCTCCTTTAGTTCTCCGCGGATCTGGGCAGCTACCTCAGTGCCACTGATAATCTTCGCTGTCATATCGTTTTTTCCTCCCTATTATTGAAGGCTGCTTAATTTACCTCGGCTTGAAATTCAGATTTGCCTCATATTTATAATAATTCTCACCCCCTATTTACCCTTGTTTCTTAGTCATCACAATAACCAAGACGCTAACATATGAGCTTAAACGCAGCTTGTGTCGAAGCTCTTGAATGTCTAATTGAGAGGTTAAAGGCCAAGCTGCAGCCACAATAGTCAGCAGGATTTGGAGTGTAATTAACTAGAGTCGCCTGCACACAAATCTCCGAGCCTTATCTTGCCAAAGCAAAATTATATCATGCACAATAAGGGAAAGACAAGCGAGAAAATACTGTCTTTGGCTAGGACTTTTGAGCTATTTTACACTCTTCCTGCGTTTTTGCTTCTTAGATTTCCAAAATTGACATGCTTCACTTTCATCAGTAGCAACCGCTTCTACTCTAAATATATTGATAAAGCCGTGTTCTTTAAACTCTTTCTGGTAGGAATCGCTTTTCTGTAATTTATCAAGATATTTGGCTAATTCTAAGTTGTTACACTTTACACCTTCTTCTGAGCTTGATATACCAGGCCCGATGGCAAATCCCTTAGCAAATACACAGGTTTCACACATCTGTTTCATTACACCCCTCCTTAACAGGTAAGCCTTGCCTTATTGCTCGTACTTTCTGTCTGGTAAATCATCATGCCAAAGACCAAGAGAAATATTTACCTTCATTCACAGCTCTTATGCCATCCACGAGCTCCGAACTCGCCGCTTTCTTGGGGATGAAGCCATGTGCCCCTGCCTGCTTCGCAACAAGCATGTTCTCTTCCTCATCATACTGGGTCAGAATCAGGACTTTTGTCAGAGGATAATCGCTGCTTATCCGCCTTGTCGCCTCTAGCCCGCTCATGACAGGCATGACTATATCCATCAATGCCACATTGGGAGAGAGCCGCTGCACCTGCTCAAGTGCATCCTGCCCATTTACAGCCTCCCCCACCACATCCATGTCCTTTTGCACTGTTAGAAGGGCATGTATTCCGTGTCTAACCATAGTGTGATCATCCACTATCAATACCCTTATCTTTCTAGGCCTGGTTGTTTCCTCTAGCAGGTTTTGAATTCGAGGCACTAGCGAAGCTGGCTCTATCGGCTTAGTTAGATAAGCCTCACACTCAAGTTGTATGCCTTCGAACCTTCTCCATCCCTTAATAGGCCGTTCCTCATACCTGGCATCAATTACCATTAGTGGTATGTCTTTATATTTCGGATCTTGTTTTAGCCACTTATGCATAGCGAATGCTTGCCCGGCAGGAGCTAAGGTGCCTAGAACAACCACATCAGGCTCTACACTCATCATCTCCTGGGCCTCCGACCTGCTCGAGGCAATTGCTACACGATACGATTTAGCCTCAAAGGTCATTCGGAAAGCTTCTATGAAATCAGGTTCATCATCTATGATTAAGATTTTTGCATTGTTTCCCATTTCTACTGTCCCTCCTCTGGCAGATTCAGTTATTTCTATTCGGGCCTCTTTTTGAATCCTCGCAAAGTACTATCTCAACGACCAACAGTGACTAATTCAGATGCCTCTAAGATATCGGGCACAATCCCTTCATTACCCACTGCCATGATGTGGACACCATGGCACAGGCTCTCCTGCTTTATTGTTTTTATCAGGCGAGCAGCAACTTCTATCCCTTTCTGAAGTCCCTTACCTTTCTCAGCAGTAGCAAGTTCGTCAATTATAGCTTGGGGAACAATAATCCCGGGAACGTTGTCATTCATATATCGAGCCATCCTGGCTGACGACATTACTATAATGCCGGCTAGGATTTTCACATTGAACTGCGAAGCATATTGCATGAATCTGCGGAGGCTTCCTAAGTCGAAAATGCCTTGAGTCTGGAAAAATTGCGCCCCAGCGGCAACTTTCTTGTCAAACTTGACCAGTTGTGGTTCAATGAAGTCTGCCTCAGGATGAACTGAGGCACCGATACAGAACTTCGGGGCACCTTTCAGTTCATTTCCTGCCATATCAGTACCCGACTCCATTGCTTTTATCATTTTCAATAATTGGACAGAATCCAAGTCAAAAACAGGCTTTGCTTCTTTGTGGTCACCCACATCAATGGAATCCCCAGTGAGACAAAGTACATTGCGAATGCCTCTAAAGTACGCCAGAAGAAGGTCAGCTTGAAGCGCCAGGCGGTTACGGTCACGGCAGGTCACTTGAAGGATAGGTTCACCACCATGCTCCTGCACTGATAAACAGCCACCTAATGATGGGAAACGCATTACAGAACTTTGATGGTCAGTTACATTGATGGCATCGACTTTATCCTTGAGCAAATCTACGTGGTGAATCATTTCTGAAACATCTGCTCCTTTGGGTGGTCCGATTTCCGTCGTCACTAGAAACTTATTGGAATAGAGTTTTTCCTCGAACAATGACTTAGCCATTTTCCTCTCCTGTACTGCTAATCTTGCTTGTTATTCGTTTCGGTCTAGGAATGGCCCGAAAGTTTCTCGGCGGGTAATACCGACGCATTTTCTCCAGCTGCTGCAATCTTTCTAAGCGCTTATAGATAAGTATCCAGGCACAATCCATATCTTTGCTGGCTTCACATTTGCCATTTTTAGTGCCGGCACAAGGACCATTCAGTATCCCTTTTGTGCATCTAGTAATGGGACAGATACCAGCGGTCGCTTCTAATCTGCAATCGCCACAGGCAGCACATCGCTCATCCCAGACACCACTTTCTTTGGCCATGCCCATGAAAGAGGTGTTCACGCCAGGCAATACAGTCATATCTGGGAAACGCTCGGCTAGGGCTTGCACCCCTATACCACATCCCAGCGAGAGAATAGCATCTACTTCACTAACCTTATCAGCAATCAGGTCTATGAACTCAGGGTCACACTGCCGCTTCACAGTATATTCTAAGAAGCTGTGAGTTCCATCTCCACTCTTTGCCTGTGCCAAACGCAATGCGCTATGGAGAAAGGAGACTTCACGCTCGCCCCCTGCATCACAGACTGTCATACAAGTACCACATCCAAGGATTACTACCTTGTCATAAGGGGCAATCATTCGCCTAATTTCTTCCAAATGTTTTTGTTCTGCAACTATCAACTTTTTACCTCCTGCATTATTGTCGAGGTTAAATATAGTCCACCTATTTGCTCAATGAACGTATCTAGCTCTTTACTGATCTCTACATCTGTAGCACCTGAAGTAAAGGCTCGCACGCGCTCAGGCTGAAGACCAATCTGCATGAGCGCCTTCCTAACTTTCCCAACCCGCTGGTTAACCCAATAAGCAGTGTTCTCCCTAGCACATTGTTCTCCACACCCAGCGATGAAAACCCCCTCCGCACCCATCTCAAAGGCACTCAATAAGTGGTCAGCTTCCACTCTGGCCACACATAAGACTGGCACAATCCAAATGCCAGCCACAGATTCTCTCCATAGGCCTGATAAGGTGCCAGTGCCAAAAAGTCCATACTGGCAGCAAAAGCCAACAATAAATGGCTTAAATTTGGACTCCGCTGCAGACTTAAGGATATGGTGTAATTCCTCAGTTATCTGTCTTCGGTCATACGGCTTTCGCAAGATTATTGCCTTGGCCGGACACTCAGCAATACATATCCCACAAGCTAGGCATTGATCAGATGGTATCTGAATTGCGCCACTGGCATCTAAATGCGGAACATTGTATGGGCATATCCTCAGGCAAGTCAGACATGTGGCACACTTATCTTGAGACGTAATTTCAGCCCCCATACCACACCTAAGGCATCTTCTTGATTCATTAACCGCTGTCGTCCAATCATAAACAAGCTCCACTGCCTTGAAGTCTCCTGTTCTTGCTTCAGGAGAGAGGATCGGCGGTTCAAGCCGACCTATTTTCCTTATCATCTCTATTGTTTCTGGCAGCAAGTCACCCACTAAAACTTCCCGTGTCTCTTTCTCAACTCGCGGATATCTGTGCCGCAGGTAGTCATCAATACGAGAAGCTGCTAGCCTGCCAGCTCCTAAAGCTTGCGTCACGGTTGCTGGGCCGGTTACTGCATCCCCACCAGCGAAGACCCCCACCCTGTTGGTTGTAAGAGTAACTGGGTCTACTTGAATAGTGCTCCCCCTGCCTATTCGAACCTTGAAGTCACTCGGCATCTGAGGTGCTTGTCCGATAGCAGTGAGCAAGGCATCAACTTGCCTATTGAATTCGCTGCCCTTGATAGGCACAGGCTGCCGCCCGCCGCTAGCATCTGGTTCGCCGAGCTCCATCTTTATGCAAGTAACGCTTAATCGTGCATTTCGCCTTTTGACTCTAATCGGCGCCACTAGAAAGAGAATGTTTATCCCTTCTTCCAATGCTTGCTCTATTTCAGAGGGATCTGCTGGCATTTCTGCCCGGCTACGACGGTAAAATATACTCACCTTACGCACACCCAACCGAAGGGCAGTACGCGCAGCATCAATTGCCACGTTTCCTCCCCCTACAACAGCAACTCTTTCGCCTAGAGACGGCTTGAGACCGAGGTTCACCTCGCGAAGAAAAGTTGCCCCATCTATCACCCCCGGACTATCTTCTCCTTCAATTCCCATCCTAATACTTTGATGAGCACCAATAGTTATAAAGACAGCCTTATAACCCATGTCAAATAACAAGTCTAGAGAGACCACTCGCGTATTTGTTCTGATTTCGACGCCCATCTGAGCCAGCCTCTGAACTTCCGTATTCAACACCTCACGGGGGAGGCGGTACTGGGGAATACCTACTCTGAGCATACCCCCTACTTCTGAGTGGGCTTCAAAGACAGTTACCGGATACCCTAACTTACGGAGGTAGTAAGCGCAAGCCATCCCTGCTGGGCCGGAACCTACTATAGCTACTTTTTCACTATGCGTAGTATCCGCTTCAGCATAGACCATCCTGTCGCCGCCAAACTCCACCGCAAATCTCTTCAAGGCACGGATCGCGATAGGTTTATCTACTTGGTTACGCCTGCAGGCTTCCTCGCAGGGATGAGTACAGACATAAGCACAGATGGAGGGAAAGGGATTGCCATCCCTGATAACCCGCAACGCTTCCATAATCCTTCCTTGAGCAACCAGGTCAACGTATTCTCTTATCTCCATACGTAATGGGCAGACAGCCTGACATGGTGGCATCAAGCTGTGGTCAAAAGAGGATTTTTTCACTTTGTCAGTTTGGTAACCCCACGCATTATCTGTCGTAGATGAATACATCTGTCCCCCTTAAACAAATAATAGACCAAGGCCTACTTGCATAGTACCTAGTTCCTAACGAGAGGACAATAGGAAATCTCCTGGAATGAGACGGTTCAGCCCCTAGGATTTCTACTGGAATAGCCCTTGGTTATTACTAGGAAAAACCCAGGTCGGGGGAAATTAGAGGAAAGTATAAGAGAGGAATTCTGTTTATATTGTCACGGGGCTATAATCCCCTTACGTATGGCAAACTTAATAAGGTCTGTCTTGTTATGGATATTCAGCTTATTCATTAAGCCGGTCTTGTACCACTCGACTGTCTTGGGACTGACGACAAACATGTCCGCTATTTCCCGAGCAGTGTGCCCTTCGACCACCAGTTTAAGTACCTCTCTTTCTCTATCTGTCAACTGGTGATAAGGGTCTTTTTCCCCTTCCACATTAGTTTTTTGCTGGTACTCCTGCACAAGTGCTGTTGCTGCTGAGGGTGATAAGAAAGACTCCCCCATATACACAGCCTGGATAGCCGAAGCAAGCTCTGAAAACGCAGCCATCTTAGTGACAAAACCGCGGGCTCCTGCCTCGATAACAGGTATTACATAGTCGCTATCGTCATACTGAGTCAGTGCCAACACCTTGATCCCTGGGAATTGCTTGCGTATTCTGCGAGTTGCCTCCAGTCCACCCATGATGGGCATGGCCAGATCCATAAGTACCACATCTGGCATAAGCTGCTCTACCTTTTCCAAAGCTTCTTTGCCGTTTACTGCCTCACCGACTACCTCTACGCCCACGACTAGCTCCAGTAGAGCTCTGATCCCATCTCTCACAAGAGTATGATCATCGACTATTAGGACCTTTATCTTTTTCAACTGCTACATCCGCTGGAAGTGGAATATTCACCGTAACTTTCGTCCCGTGTCCGGGACGAGAATCAATATTACAAATGCCTCCTGCCAATTTCACCCTCTCTTTTATAGTGAACAAGCCTGCTCCTCGACCGCTAGGATCGACACGTGTGAGTTTGCTCACTTCAAAACCTTTACCGTCATCTTCAATTTGTAATACACACTTGGCAGCATTGCAAGCTAAATTGATTGAAGCATTCTTCGCTCCTGAATGCTTAAGGATGTTGCCGATGAGACCTTGGGCGACACGAAACAGCGTTACCTCGATTTCCGGTGAAAGGCGCTGGTCTGTACCTATGAATTCTGCGGATATACTGATACCTTGAGCTTGAAGGGTATCTTTGGCATAACGGTGGATTGCTGTAGGCATTCCAAGCTCGTCTAGCAAAGTAGGACGGAGCTCCTTCATGAGCTTGACTATTTCGTTGCCGGCACGAACTGTGTAGGCATGTGTTGCCCTGAGCCTTTCCATAAGATCAGAATCAGCGATGCCTTTCATTTCAATCATCACTATAATAGCCTGCAAGCTGAGGGTCAAACTGGTAATGGCTTGGCTGGTCTCATCATGCAGCTCCCGGGCAATTCTCTTTCGCTCATCTTCCTGGGCAGTCAGAGCATGCTGAAGAAGAACGCGATATCTTCTTGCTGCATTTGCCAGTCGTTCATATAGTCTTGCTTGCTCAATTGCAGCCCCGATTTGGCAACCCATTGAGTTTAGAAGGTACAGATCGTCCTCGGTAAATCTGCCTGGCAGATGGCTCGCCATATTCATCACTCCTACGACCTTATCTTTTGCTTTCAAAGGAACGCTGGCAAACCCCTTAAGCCCTTCCGTACTAATTAGGTCTGGATGGGCTACACGTGGGTCTTTGGAGATATCCTCCAGTAGAACAGGCTCACCCGCCTTGGCCACTCTACCTGCCACCCCTTGCCCAGCATCAATCTTCATATCCCCAGCGTATTTAGCGGATAGACCACGATAAACCCTGTAATATAACTTTTGAGTTTGCTCATCAAGAAGCAAGATTCCCCCTATTTCACCATTCACAGCCTCCAGAGCAATGTCCAGGCACACATTTAGAATGCCTTCTAATTTCCTTATTCCACTCGTGGCAGTCGATATGCGGCTTAAGGCGTGAAGATGGTGATGACGCCTCAAAATCTGATGCTCCATCTCCCTTTCTGCCGTGACGTCTCTTCTCAGTTCAGCGATTGCATTAATATTGCCACGGCTATCTCTTAGCGGATGCATGATGATTCTAACGTGCTCATTCGAGGCAATGTCCGAATTGAGAGGATATCTTGGATGAACGATTACAGTTGTCTTACCGCTTTGCAATACCTTGTTTAGCGGACATAACCACAATGGCGAGCTGCAGGGGCTCCTTCTAGCCTCAAAGACCTCGTAGCATAATCTGCCAACCGGAATTCCAACTTGTCCCCCCAGCTTCTGCACCATAGCCAAGTTAGCGAACTTTACACGGTACTCCCTATCTATAATGAAAAGTTCGTCCTCTAAACCATTCACCAAGTCTTGCAAGCCTAAGTCCACAGGCCCATTGGCAGTGGTTTGTTGGGACTTTGTTCTCCGCCCACCCATCTCTACATATCTCCGTACTCATAAAATAGAGCAACAACCAAGCTTTGTCAAGCGAGTGCATCAAAAACGTAACCGGCACATTTGGGTCATTCGACTTTGCCAAACCTGCGATGCCATATCTACAAACCTTGAACCAAATTATGAATCCGCCTTCGTGCAATGCAAGAATATCAGGACAATGACTATTGACTTCGGACCGATTTCAAGCTATTCTGTTAACAAACTGAATAACTGTGGTAGGGCGCCCAAGGGCTTAATTGGCATGCAAGCCGGTGGAATTCCGGCACAGTCCCGCCTGCTGTAACAGTCAGAACATCTGCCCTACTAGGTATGGCTGCCTCCGCGGAGTAAGGGGGTGGGATTTATTATTTTGAATTAATCCCCCTGCCCCGTAAGCAGGGGGATTTTGTTTTGATATTGATTTGGAGGTGACAACAATGAGTCAACATATCCGAAAATACTTTTTTATTATGGCAACATTATCAATTCTTCTTTGCCTCGGTTGTGCTCCAAAATCTCCTCTAGGCAATATAGTTGACGGTCTCGGCAGAAGCGTAACAATTGACAAAATACCCCAAAGAATCGTCTCTTTGGCACCGAGCAATACCGAAATCCTGTTCGCTCTTGGACTAGGTGACAAAGTAATTGGAGTCACCGAGTACTGTAACTATCCTCAGGAGGCTATGACTAAACCCAAAGTTGGTGGTTTCAGTAATGTCGATATAGAAAAGGTAGTCTCAATTGAGCCGGATTTGGTGCTGGCAACGCATATTCATGGAAAAACCGTTATCCCTGCCCTAGAAAAACTTGGTCTAACAGTTGTCGCCCTAACGCCAGGTTCTCTAAATGAAGTTTTGGACAGCATAACACTGGTTGGCAAACTCACCGGACAAAGTAGAGAGGCTTCAAAGCTAGTTAATGACTTGAGGACAAAAATTGAAGCTGTAGCTGATGAAACTCAAAACTTATCTCCAGACCAAAAGCCAAGAGTCTTTTATATCACCTGGCATGACCCCCTGATGACTGCCGGCACGGAAACCTTGGCAGACGACGTAATCAGCAGCGCCGGTGGACAAAACATAGCCTATGATATCTCCGGTGACAAGGCTATCAACCTGGAGACAGTCATCCACAGGGACCCACAGGTAATTGTCGCCTCAGTAGGTATGGGATCTGGAGAAGACCTGCCCTGGCAATATGTGCAGACTGAACCCAGGTTGGAAAACACCCAGGCGCTATTTAACGACAGGGTATATAAAATCGATGGTGACGTGATACACCGTCCTGGACCTCGAATAGTCGATGCCCTGGACCAGATGGCACGATTCATTCATCCAGAACTCTTCAAATGAACTGAAAGAGAACCAGCCTGCACATAAGAAGTAAGGACCGGCCAAGAATGGCATTAGAACTACTAAAAAATGCAACCTTGCCTAAAACCGCAACCATTTACCCTATACGGTGGCGTAGTCGGATTTATGCCATAGTTGGTCTGGCTCTGCTTTTGGGAATAACAGTTATAGTGACCTTAGCTGTAGGCAGCACGCACATCCCATTTGACACAGTGTGGCATGTCCTGTTAGCCAAATTACCTTTTACCCATGCAGAACCTACATGGGCAAGCACCATAGAGACCATCATTCTTGACATTCGCCTGCCCCGGCTTCTCCTAGCCGGCTTGGTAGGTGCCGCCTTAGCTATAGCCGGGGCCACATACCAGGGGCTTTTCCGCAATCCCTTGGCTGACCCTTACCTCATTGGCGTTGCCCAGGGAGCAGCTCTGGGAGCTGTTATCGGTTTCATACTGCCGATATCGTGGCAAGTCGGCAGTATCCCATTGCTGGCATTCACCGGAGCCATTTTAGCTGTAGCCATAGTCTACTCCATAGCTAGAGTTGGGAAAACTATACCTACGACAACACTTATCCTGGCTGGCGTAGCCCTGGGCGCTTTCTTGGCAGCAATCACTTCATACTTGATGATTGCTTCAGGCGACAAATTGCACGGCATAATCTCCTGGCTTCTGGGCACCTTTTCTCTAACCAACTGGTGGCAGGTAACAATGGTGGCACCTTACATCTTCGTCGGCACAATAATCATCTGGCTCCATGCCCGC
>JACKQG010005062.1_pt1 | contig 14820 bp, 10 predicted proteins | sample 8237621 | NCBI WGS metagenome assembly JACKQG01 (sample SAMN15677084, study PRJNA649215) | marine metagenome | biome: marine; feature: Black Sea; material: saline water; isolation source: suspended particulate matter (SPM) from the Black Sea western gyre | collected 2013-06-09/2013-06-10 | depth... | reverse complement strand
AGCTGTTGCTATTCCAGGTGTAATTCGGATTGAAGCCGGGGCCTCCATTGTACTGGGCTATCAGCGCGTCGCAAACGATAAGCTGTCGTTTTTCTCGCAGAATATCGGGCATATTGATATCGGCTATATATGGGTCGGCAGCGGCATCGAAATGATATTTGTTAGGATTGTGAATTGCCCCCAGCCAGTTTTTCAAGCTGATGGTCACACCTGCTATGCTATGATGTTTCAGAACCGGTACATTCACCAAAGCTGTGCAAGAGGAGAGAATTTTGCTGTAGCAGCTTGCAATGCTGCCATGCATGATTAGGTCGCCATATTCTACTGTGGATTCTGTACTCAGGTATTTGACACCCTTGTGAGTTGTGTTAATTTCATATCCCGCTCCCGTTAAGTCGTTATCAGCTTTGTCCCAAATAATGAGATTTTCCTCCGGGATGCCAATAGCTTTCAAACTATTGATAATCGCCTTGACCAGTTGAATATGTGAAGACATCCGTCTACCCGCAAGGGTGTTGACTTTAATCCCCACGATATCTTTTTTATCAAAATATCGACTCCACGCCGCAGTTCTATTTTTTACTCCCGCCAGATTCATGAGCGCATTGTCCAACATTTTTTGAGTAACGTCTTCGACAACGGCATTCTGTTTATCTATCACTCCGTCATCTTGAGCAATTACTACTTTCGATTTTGCATCAGCGGCATCAACAGTTTTGAAATTGCCCTCTAATAACGTCATGCCATACAATCCCAGTCCAAGACTGGCGGATTTTTTCAGAAATTCCCTTCTGCTTTCTTTGAATTTCTTCGAGTTTGACATAGTATTCTTCTCCCCTACGAAAAGACCCTTCACGTTTCACGTTTTAAGTTTCACGCTTCTTCGTTTTCTTCCGCTTATAGTTACGCGTTAGCTCAATAAAAATGCCGATATCCCGGTCTAAATCCAACTGCGTACCATCGAAGTAGAAAGTGCGGATGGGAATATCCTCATGGTCACGGCTGACACGCGGATAAAGCGCTTCTGATACAATGCCGTTCATGCAGGTAAAGGGACTGATGTCCACTACACCATCCGCGCCTTTTTCGTAGAGGTATATAGCACTGCCGATATTCAGCACCATTTCGCCACCTGCGCCAGGTGGGCATGGCAAATACGGTTCATTGTAGTCAAGGATTGTTGCTATTTCTGCCTCTTCATAGCCGTGAAAATCTGCTTCAAACGGTTTCAACAGTTTGTGTTCATCAGACTTTTGAACCGAATTTTTAATTTTTGCTATGAGCATATCTTTTGAAAACCTTTTGCCCGCCTCACGTAGTTTTCTTATATGTTCAAATTTGGTATACCAAACCCATTCAGTCACGTCTGAAAGCCAGGTTTCAGCGCCGAATTTTTCTATCCGCCGGATGAGGTTATCGTTGCTGAAATTATTCAGTCTACAGAAAATCTCACCAACGATTCCAATCAACGGAAATTCTGGATTATAATTGATGGGAACCCGTCGAAATTGGTCACGTGCCTTGGTTAAGACTTCGATTATTCTCGCCATTCGCTCTTTTCCTGTGCTTTGTTGTTCGATAGCGCGACAGAGTTCATCGACGCTTTTCGTAAAAACTTCGTCAGTGTCACCTTCGTTAATCTCATAAGGCCGAGTTTTTAGCAACATTTTTTGTAGGATATCCGAGCTAACTATCGCCCGCCAAGCTGTTCGCTCCAACGACGTTGCATTTTCGCCTTCAGCGCCGTAGCCTTTGTCGCTACTCGGCGAAAATACCATCACATCGCCGTATCCCAAATCTCGCATAACTTTTTGGAGATATATCGAATATTGACCAAAACGACAGGGACCATTGGCTGTTGCCATGAAAAAAGCAGTTTTTTCTGGCTTAAAATCCTCCATTTCCGTCAATCTCAAAAAATTCCCCAATGTGACCTTCTCGGGATAGCACTCATCGCCCGACGTATATTTGCCGCCTAATTCAAGCGTCCGCGCATCCGAATCGGGGGATACAGTCGCATCTATCCCAACGGACCGAAACACGGCAGCCAACACTCGTGAACCGGCGTAGTTCATCTGGGGAATGTATAGTGTTCTACCTTTTAAACTTTGGTTTTCCATGTATCTAAAAATGCCTCCTAATTGGGTTAAGAAACCCGTTCAAACTTTTCTTTGAAGGGAAAACCTGAAGGAGAAACCAAGGGTTTCCCTTTTCAAAACCCCTTCCTTTATGGAATATTTAAAATAGTTTTCCCTTTCAATACCCTTTCCTACGCTAAGACGAAGTCGTGCGTTGTTTCTTGCAGGGAAGGGTTGGTCAAAAGAAACACTGAGGAAGCGGGTTTCTGACGACTATGTCAAAAAATCACGTATAATCAATTCCAATACTTCTTCTAGCATCACTTCAGGTACCCTGAAGCGCGGTGTGCCGGAAAACTTGTCCTCTTCAGTATGCCAGCAACCGACATGCAAATGATATAATGGATGCGTCGTCAAATTGCCTACCTCGGGATGATAATCATAGCGAAAAAAGAACTTTAGCCGCGGAGATTGATAGTGGTAGCTGAATTCTGAGCGAATAACCTGGGGTTCAGCCTCGGTGTTGGCGTAGTCATAGCGAAATATTTCCTTAATGGTCAAAAATGAGCCATCCTGAAAGACAATACCTATGGGCTCTGAATTTGAAACCAAATGTTGAAAAATATTCAATGATGGTATGTAGAATTGTCCAGAGCCATCAGACGCTATGGCGATTGTCTGGGTATCAACATGCTCAATGAATTCAGAATACTGATAGATTGTAGTAAGCAAATTCCTCGTATATCTATGAGCTTCATGCCTACGTTTGGTTCCGCTGATTCTTCTTCTTTCCATTCCAACCGGGGAGTATTCCCCCTCCCTGCTCCAAAATTCGATTTATTTCATCCGGGTCGATTCCATGTTCCCTTAGAATCCGGTCAACTTCTTCTGGATGATTATGCAGATACTCCATATAACTTCCCGGCCTGTACGCCGGCGAACCTTCACCCGGTTTGGGACGCCAACCAAGCTTCTTTGCCATGTTAATCGCTTCGATTTCATCATCCAAATACTTCGGCGGCGCGCCTTCCATCACAGATTTTATATAGGGTGAAATTTCAATGTGCTCAGAAGGCGAAGAATCGTCTTGTCGCTTTCCGAGACTGTGGTGGTTAGGAAATTTCTTTTTCGTTTCGCTTGCCATTGCAGTTCACCTCCAGTGGGGAGTTGAAGCACTAAATGTAAAACTTGTATCCTATGTCAAAAAATCACGAATAATCAGTTCCAAGACTTCTTCCAGCGTCACTTCGGGTACCCTGAAGCGCGGCTTGCCGGAAAATTTTTCCTCTTCGGCGCGCCAACAGCCAACATGCAAATGATATAGCGGATGCGTTGTCAAATCGCCTATCTCGGGATGATAGTCATAACGAAAGAAGAACTTTAACGGCGGAGATTGATAATGGTAACTGAATTCTGAGCGAATAATCCGAGGTTCATCCTCAGTGTTTGCGTAATCATAGCGAAATATTTCCTTAATGGTCAAAAATGAGCCATCAATAAAAACTAACCCGTTGGGTATAGAACGAGGTGTAAGTCTTTCAAAAGCTCCCAATGAAGGTATGAACAAGCTCCCAGTACCATCAGACTTTATAGTGAAAGTAGGGTCATCGAAGCGTAAAATAACATCGGTGTAGCGATAAATGATAGTTACAAGTTCATTGAAATATTTCGAAGCTTCGTGCCGACGCCTTGAATCTCTAATTCTTCTTCTTGGTGTAGCCAACTGGAATCTGTCCTCCTCCTTGCTCCAGAATTCTATTTATTTCATCCGGGTCGATTCCATGTTCCCTTAGAATCCTGTCAACCTCTTCTGGATGATTATGCAGATATTCCATGTAGCTTCCCGCCCTATAAGCCGGCGAACCTTCACCTGGTTTGGGACGCCAGCCGAGTTTCTTTGCTATGTTAATCGCTTCGATTTCATCATCCAAATAACGCGGTGGTGCACCTTCCATCACCGATTTGATATAGGGTGAAATTTCAATTTGCTCAGAAGGCGAAGAATCGTCTCGTCGCTTTCCGAGACTATGGTGGTTAAGAAATTTCTTTTTTGTTTCGCTTGCCATTGTAGTTCACCTCCAGTAGGCACTTGGATCATTCCGCATTCTCTTTAGCCCACCAGCGCAAAAATCCCTTGCTATCCAGATACGCCTCGCATCGGGTCATGAATCCTGCGTCGTTGCTATGTCCATCAAATTGAAGCGACAGATATGGCTTTTGTGAAGCGTCATTGACGAAATGTTTGATGTATGAATCTGGACCGCATTTGAAATTAGTGATGTAAATAATGTGGAGATTCGGATATCCAGCGACTAACTTGCTAGCTTGAAGAATCGCTCTGCCATAGTTCCAGAACATATTGGAATTAACATCGGAGATATCTATATTGTCAATAGTTAGAAAATCAATGGGAATGACATTCACACCGTAGTAATCACGTAGTTTACGGGGAACGTCCAGATTAGCTCCGCTGTCGTAGATGTTATATGGTCGCCCCACTAACACGATTACTGGCTCACCTTTCTTTTGCAATAGTTCCAATGCTTCCTCTCCCGCCTTCAGCAATTTATTCCGGAAAGCATTTTGCGCTTCGTATCCCGATTCAACAGCCCTGTTTGTTTGTCGTTTGGAAATACCGAACTGTTTGGTAAACTCTCGCAATTCCTTTTTGACAACTTCGATGCCATCTTTGAAGTGAACCATTGGTTTCAAAAGTTTCTGCTCGTTTCCTTCTAACAACGGCGCGTATTGAATTATGAAGGGGACAGTCTGACCCCATGGGCATACGTGAGAATAAATATCTTCAAAGTTTGTTTCAGAGTTAACAATGTGCGGGATGAATATGTAATCAACTTCCTTGTTCAACAAATCATTGACGTGCCCGTGCATAACTTTTATAGGGAAGCAAGGCTCGGCGACTACGGCATCGACACCATAGTTGACGACTTCTTTATTAGTCGTCGAAGAGAGGATTATATCAAATCCTAATTCACTAAGGAATCGATTCCAGAATGGAAATCGCTCGTAAAAATACATACCTCGCGGCATTCCAATCTTAATGCCCGAACCATTCTCGCTCTCATAACCTTTAGGTTGAGTAGCTTGCGTATCGAAACCTTCCATAAGAGCTTCATGCCGGAATGCCAGTAGGTCAGGAATGGTAGCTTCTCTCTCCATTTTACGGGTTCGGTATTTGTCTGAACATTTGTCACCCCAGAAAGTGCGTTCGCCTTCAACTCTAAATTCTTGAATGTCACAGAAATTAGAACACCCTTTGCAAGAAAACTCCCGCAGTGTGTAATTAATCTCTTCCAAATTGAATCCGCGGAATGTCGTTTCCGCTTGAGCCTCCTGTACTTTTTCTCTCGCTAACAACGCCGCGCCGATGGCGCCGATCACGCCGTTGTATGGCGGAACGATAATTTCTTTATCCAAAATCGTAGAGAATGCTGCCGCTACGGAATCGTTGTAGGCTGTGCCTCCTTGAAAATAGATGGTATCACCAATTTTCCGTCCGCGGACAACGCGGTTCAGGTAATTGATAGCGATGGAGTAAGCCAGACCAGCGGTCAGATCTTCTTTAGAAGCTCCACGCTGGAGAAAGGGAGTGATGTCCTTTTCCATGAAAACTGTGCAACGTTCTCCAAGACGGATGGGATTCTGAGAACTCAATGCCAATTCTGCAAATTCACCTATAATTGAAATTCCCATGCGTTCCGCCTGTTCTTCGAGAAATGAACCTGTGCCAGCCGCGCATGCTTCGTTCATCGTGAAATCTACTACAATGCCGTCTTGGATGCTGATATATTTAGAATCCTGTCCGCCGACTTCGAAAATGGTATCTGGCACTCTATCTATGAGTGACCCGCTAACGAACGTTGCTCCCGTCTTGTGCGCGGTGATTTCATCCTTGATTGTATCAGCGCCAATTAACTTCCCAATCAACTCTCGTCCAGAACCCGTCGTACCAACGCCTCGGACGCGGATTTTATCGCCGATTTCCTCTTCAATTTCTTTCAGTCCTTCTCCGACTACTTCAATCGGCCTGGAGCGGGTGCGAGTGTAAATTTCTTTGATTAAGTCGCCATTTTCGTCCAACACAACTAAATTGGTGCTTACGGAACCAACATCTATGCCAAGGTAGACATCTACGGGCAATTCTTTGCCATCAAAGGAATACGGCTTTACGCGGTCGCGCAAAAGCGTCACTTTTTCCATTGCCAGCGGTTCCATGGTGGAAAACTTTTCCTGTCCGATTCTCGTTGCGTAAGTGCTTAGATTTTCAATGCTCTGCGGTTTCCTTTTCTCAATTGCTTCCGATTCCAGAAACGCCGCGCCGATAGCCCCCATCCATGCGTAGCTTTCAGGCACAAAGAATTCATCATCTGTAAATTCGAATACCGTTTTCATAGCCTGGACGACGCCCTTGTTGGCTGCCACGCCGCCGATGAAAGCGACTTTTTGCTCGATTTTCTTCCCTTTGGTAATACTACCCTTGAAGTTGCGAACCACTGCTTCACAAAGCCCTTTGAGAATCTCCGGCGGTTGATAGCCCTTTTGCTGTGCATGAATCATATCTGATTTTGCGAAAACAGAACACCGTCCGGCAACTATGGCCGCTTTGCCCGCGGACATCACAATGTCGCCGATATCTTCGATATCATATTGCAGACGAGTGGCTTGCTGGTCGATGAAAGAACCTGTCCCAGCAGCACATTCGCCATTTCGTTCATAATCTTGAATTCCAACTATACCCAACTCTTCGTCTATGTTGATGCGGATGTATTTAGAATTTGCGCCACCCATCTCGAATATCGTCTTTACTTCAGGATGTAAAATGCCAACGCCTGTTGCTACAGCCCTGAAATCGTTTTCCTGCGTAGCGCCCAGTAACTCGCCAACTAAAGCGCTACCCGAACCTGTAACTCGAATACCATCAATTTTAGGGAAGTATTCGGCTAATTCCTCCACAAGATTGTACGTTGCCCAAACGGGTTCGCCTTTAGTTCGCCGATACTGAGACAAAAGGATTAATTTATCTGTTAGTTGATTACGTATTGTGAAAAACGTAGGACATTCAGAACGGATTCGATCAAAAAGTTCTTTATCCGCTATGTCTCCTATTAAGGCGAGCTTTACGCTCACTGAACCTACATCAATGCCTAAATATATCATTCTTTGACTCCTGCAAATATCAAGATTTCAATAAGCCGCCTAATTATAATTTGCTTTGGTAAATAAAGAGTAGCATACCTGTTTGAAAAAATGTATAATCATTTTGGTAAATTAAAATGCTGGCGTTATTATATCATCTTTTTGAAATGAAGGCAATGGAAAATCTCAAAAGTTTAGGGTCATTCAGTTTTTAGTTGAGCGAACGCTGGTTGAGTAGGAACGAAGTGACGTATCGAAACCAAGTGAGCGGATTCGAGTTGACCGCTTGGTTTCGATACGATTCTTCACTGCGTTCAAAATCTACTCAACCGGCGCTCCCTGCGGAAAACTGAATAGCCCTCAAAAGTTAAGATTTTCCCAAAAAATTTTTACCCCCTACCCGATTTTTCGACACATTTTTACGTCTTATTATACGAAGGTTTTTTATGAGGGTATACCCATGAAAGAATTTGATGATGCAACTTTGGTCCAAAAAGCGCGCAATGATGACAAAGTTGCTTTTGGTGAGCTTGTAAACAGATACCAGCACTATTTGTATCAAACTGTTTACGCACGTTTACTTAATCGTGAAGATGCGGAGGATTTAGCACAGGAAGCTTTTTGTAAAGCTTTCCTCTGCTTAAAACAGCTTAAAGAACCAGATAAATTTAAGTATTGGCTCAAGCAAATTGCTGTAAATACTTGCACTGATTGGCTGCGAAGTCACAGCAAAAAGCATGAGGTGTCCGAGCCGTTGGTAAAAAACACACGAACCACACTCAATGATCAGACCATTCAAAACTTTTCTGATACGCAAATTCTTGAGGAACTTAGAGACGCGATTAATTCATTGTCGGAGGTTAATCGCGAAGCGGTCATCAGGCATTACTTTGAAGGCTACAGCTATCAAGAGATCAGCCAAGACCTCGGCATACCTGTAAGCACTGTCCGCAGTAGGTTGCAGGAAGCACGAAAGAATTTGCGTGTGGATTTAGCTTCTGTAGCCATAGCACTGAATCTCTCGGAATTGCGCGCTCCATCGGATTTTGTCCAGAGGGTGATGGAATCAATAAAACACCTGCATCCCACTCCGAAAGGAAATGTTGGGCGGTTCATTCCATCATTTATCATTGGATTTTTGGCGCTGTCAACGGTGTTATTCTTCATAGTGAAGTATCAATCAGATAAAAATCAAAGTCAGTTAAATACGCCACCACAGACGAATAATACTCTTTTATTCGATGACTTTGAGGATGGCGATTACACTGCCAATCCACTTTGGCGTTTTCTCAGGGATGTTGAGAACGAAATTCCAGCAAGCTATCAGGTTGTGGAAACAGATGGCAGTTTAGCAATTAAACTGGTGGAGTTTGATGGACAAAGCGCGCATGCTTGGACACCTGTTTCCGCGGAGGATTTTATCTTAACCCTTGATGTCAAAGCCACTCATCTTGATGCAGTATGGCGAATTTCAGCTCATACATACATCGACAATTTTGACGACATAGGAATTCAAGCGCTACAACTGAGATATGAAGAATCGAACTTTCAGTTGAAAGGCGGTGTCAGAGTACCTGGTATAGAGTATCCTACCATCGATGAAAGACCGGTAATTCCTGATGATGAAAGATTTCATCACTATGAAATCACTCGCCAGAATGGGCTTATTCAGGTAAAACGCGATGGTGAGATTATCCTTTCAGGGGAGGATCTGGCATCGGAGCAGTTTGTTGGCGCAATTATGCTATCAGGCTATGGCCATAAGGGGGAAAATGGCGTGGGAGCCTATTTTGATAATGTGATGGCTCAAGCAATTAAACACTAATGTGTTAATCACAGGTTTTATGTATTAGTCAGCGATATGTTGCAGTAGAAAGTTGACCTTTTTTAACCGCGCTAAGACGAAGTCGTGCGTTGGTTTTTGCAGAGATTGCAGAGGAGTCGCTGAGAACGCGGAGATTGCTTCCTTTTTTCGCCAAAGTATAGAAGAGCTAAATCGTTTAAAAAGTCGTTTTTTGAATTGCAACATCTTACTACCCAATACATAATCACAGGTTTTAGGTGAGAAACGGAGTTTTTCTGAAACTCGATTCCTCGCACTAAAATATAATAACTATTTATTTCAATGGAGGTAAAAAATGAATAAGGCTTTTCACACCTTAACGTTACTAATATCTATCATTGCGCTACTATGCGTTGTTAGTAACACATTGGGTAGTACACTCTTCTTCGATGACTTCGAAGATGGCGACGACGATGGATGGTTCGTCTGTAATGGGCTCTGGAATGTTGCATCGGTCAATGATAACTACGAATACCAGCTTCAGTCCGGCCCCTTAATCTCCATCTCTGTCAATGGAGAGGATGCCTGGACTGACTATGCCGTTGAAGCGAAAGTGAAATATCGTCCTCCTGTCAGAGACGATGCCGGAATTATAGGACGAGTGCAGGACTGCCAGAACTACTACCTGCTTCTTGTCGAAAAAGGTGGTCGTCACCAAGTCGAAAAGGTAGTCAACGGAAATCGGCAAGTATTGTACAAGCTTCCACCCGAAAATGCTTACCCGATTGACCCAACGGTGTTTAATACTGGCAGGTTAGAGTTTGAAGGAACGAGTATAAGGGCTTACATTAATGGGACGTTTCTATTTGAAGTGGAAGATAGTACTTTTACGAATGGGAAAATTGGGCTTTGGGCTCTACATGCTACTCCTGCTTCGTTTGATGACGTACTCGTCACAGATAGTGGATGTGAGACAGGTTCTATTGCTGGTGAAGTCAAAGATGCCGATACAGGCAAGCCAATTAAAGGGGCATTCGTAATTGCCATAAAACTTCCCAGTAAAGAAAAATACACAGCACTCACGGATGGACAAGGCTACTTTCAGATTTCTGATTTAGCGCCAGGTATCTACCTGTTACTTGCCATAAAGAAAGGTTATAAACCTGCTTTTAAAATAGTTGAGGTAGTAGCTTGTGAAGAAACCTGGACATCTTTCGATCTAACACAGAAATAATCAAGTATTCAAGGCATTACCTAAGGGCAGGGAACACTGCCTGCCCTTTTTTCTTGCCAGGCAATGCCGTAAATTCTATTATTGAATGCAAATTGAAGGAGGTAATTTATCATGAAACGGTTGACCTTTAGCCTATTGATTATCTTTTTAGTAGCAAATAGTATTGGGTATGCCGCTCTAATTGAGGACTTTGATTTTGATTCCGACGCAGTTGGTGAAATTCCTGATGGTTGGTTTGTTCCATGCACCCCTGGTGGATTTCTCGGGGTCGTCGATAACCAATATTTCTCTCCCACAAATTCATTACGCGCTGTAGACAGTGAAAATAGCCTAATGACTTGGCTTGGAAGAGAATTGTCATCCCCCCAGGCTCCATTGATGACATTGGAATTTCAGGTCATGAATACAGGAGCTGGACCTGCAGATTTTGCTATCTCAAAGGGAGCTTATTTAGGCCCGGGTGACCCTCAAACCGACCTTGGCAACGCCATTTTTTGGTTTGAGATTGAGGATGGATATCTGCGTTATTCCACAGGTGGACATCCTGACGAGGGCGAAACTCTTGCTTCAAATGTAGAAAATGACCAGTGGCACAAAATCATGATTGAGGTAAATAGTTTTACAAGTGCCAAGGTGTGGCTTGATGATAATTATGTAGGAATGGCATCTAACCATACCCAAAGTCCTGTTACCGAGATTACCCACATTCATATCGGTGCTTCAGGAGGGCCGGGAAATGTTGCTGATGCGTACTTTGATGATGTAAAAGTATACAGTGAACCCATCCCCGAACCATCTACCATTTGCCTTATGGGCTTTGGATTACTTGGTGTTTTGGGTATTTTTATAAGACAACGTCGGAAAGTAAAGTAGTCGATAATAAAAAAGGCGGTATGCTCTCCCGAGTATACCGCCTTTTTATTTCACCAAAACTCATTTGCATTTGGGTAAGATGCTTTGATAAATTTGATCGTCTAATAAAAATCACGGAGCTATAGACACTACTTATCTGTGTCCTTTTTAAGCGAAAGTTTAAACAGTACAACTGCCGACATTATTGTTATAACGCCGCTAATGAAAAATGGACCACTGATCCAAAAGGATGAAATATAACCTGCCAGTAGCGGGCCAAATATTCCGCCTATTGACGAAAAAGCCAAAGTTTTACTGACATCCAGACCTCTAGCGCCTTCTCGGCTATATTGTTGAATGATAGTACCTTGAATTGGCATCCAGACTCCTGCGCCTACGAAGTCGTGTAATAACCACACAGCCGATGCCGCGATAAAATTGGGAATAAGCGCAGAGACAGCGACAGTAAGTCCCTGAAAAATCACCGCGCCGATATATGTGGCTTTGAGATTTTTAACATGGAGATTACCGATGAATAGCAGCGGCAAAGCGGCGGTTATCCGATGAATCAACATTATCCAGATAATAGCCTGGTCGGTAGCACCAAATTTTTCCTTGAAGAAGAGCGGCATGATGAAATTGTGGCTTGTTCTTAATCCTAACCGGAAGATGAAATATGCTATCACAATGACTTTTAGATTGTACGACAAATCTCGCCAGCTCAATATTGATTTAGAACCGACAATCTTTTTGATGGGAGCGCTCTTATGTTCGCGGTACAATGGCGCAAATATGAAGCAAGCGAAAACTAAACCAGCCCCGGCAATCCATAAATTGCCGGAGTATCCCAAAGACGCTACCGTAACTAAAGCTATAAGTGTCCCGCCCGCCTGAAACAGAAACTCCATCCCACGAGTTTTGCCGAGAAAATCCATGAATTTGCTGCGATTATCCTCGTACAATAAAATTGGGTGCATTATGCTTCGCGTCACTCCACCCACTTCCCACAAGGTTTTTAGGACAATCAATAAAATGAGGCCGGCGACAAATGGAGTCAATCCGCTTGCCAGACAGCATGATAACAACGCGAGAAAATAGAAAGGTTTCCTTCCCCACTTGTCTGAAAGATTGCCCAAATAAATTTGCGCTAAGAACATTCCAATGCTGGCAAAGAAGAATATGTAACCCATATTGCTGAAGGAAATGTTGCGTTCCTTCAAATAGAAAGGCAGAATCAATTCGTATATTCCGAACGCACCTCCAAAAATAATGGAGACTATCAATAGGATTTTTACGTTGTGACTTATGCCGGATAAATATTCACTAAATTTTTTGTTCATACTTTCCCTTTCACCAGAAATCGAGTTTTTCCGAAAAACTCGGTTTCTATCTTGACTTTGGTAGATTAAAAAACAATTTGATTGCAATGCTTGGTTAACTTTATTCCGCTTGATTTCTTCCGCTGGATTTGCCAATCCAGCGGGAGCGGCGGTGGGGCCGCTCGTCGTGGATTGGCAAATCCACGACATATACAGTGATACTAAATGCCTATTTACCAAAGTCAAACTATGTAATCACGGATAAAATTGATACATATTCGTATTCAAGACCACACTCAAGATGCTCCAGATGCTACCCATTAGATAATCGCCGAGGACAAGTCCCAAAAAGAATGGCACAGCTCGTCGGTAACTTCTGATACCTCCGTGTCTGAGGATAATCCATTTGAGAAAAAGACAAATGAGGATAGGCGCCCAGAGGTCGGACATTTCTTGATTACTCGCCATTATGTACCCTAACGGATGCAATGGCAACCAGAAAAATCTGACACGCAGATACGTCAACAACGCCATCACAGAGAAGCCTATCCCCATAAACAGCACTGCTATCCAATCTGTATTAGTGGGATAATAAATCCAATTCCTCAGCCGTCGAAAATATTCTCGCCCATACCCAAGCGCCCAGGGGCCAAAATATCCAGAAGCCGCTCCGTGTTTATAATAAAGGTGGAGTTGAACCCAAAATGCAACGAGAACACCAATCACTGCTGTGATTAGAACGGCAACGAGCATCCGTCGATTGGAGAGATTGGCCTGCTCCGAAATTTTAAAAGCTTCCAGTTGATGTGGCATTTGCTGTGGTCGATAGTCACGGTTAAAGAAACACACCGCCAATGTCGTCAAGTTCTGCGGCCCAAGTCGTCGAGTACCAAGCGATGTGATTAACACATAACGCGGCGCAATCCAATGATAGGCATGCACGAATATGCCAGTTTCAGCGCGGATACGGGTAGTGACAATTGGCGTGATTAAAAAAAGAAGACCGAATATCCCAGCTAACCAGAGCGCCATGCCGGCTTTGTGGAGCAGGAAGGCGAAAAGGATTAGCCCCAAAATCAGCCCCCAGACTGCAATACGATACGGCATTGGCTCTTCAGCATCATCGGATTTATCTTTCCTCACGAAAGCGTTTCTGAGCACGCTTTTGAAATGGTGTTTCCCCACCCAGAAGAGAAAAATACAGAGACCCAAAAAAGCTCCGAAAGCCTGCTCATCTAAATAAGGAAAATTAGGAAAGCTGCGCCAGCCCATGGCTGAGGATACTGCTAACTCGTTCCGGTATAGGGCATAAAAGAGAGCAGTCGAAAAAAGCACATCCAGAGGCATCAGAAACATAATCCCGATGGCGAAAGGATAAAAGGCGACAATCATGCCGCCATAGAAACTCAGAGGACGTTCGCTAAAGGTGAAAAATCGGCGGGTTACAGGGATGCGCGGAATTGTTGGGTAGAGAAAACTCAGACCGTTGAAAAGGCTGATACCTGCGGCGATGGCAAAACCTATCCACATCCGTTTATTGCGGAAAAAATCGGAGGTGGGATTGGTCATCTCCAACGGCAGTTGAATGATGGGATAGGTTAGCCGCTCCCGTTCCGCCCATTGCTTCCGCAAAATAGCATTTAAACAAAGGAAAATAAAACCCAAAACTACAAACAGCAACAGCCAGGCGAGTATAACGGGTATCCATATCTTCAAGTTGTGAGACAGATAAAAGCTGGAATCGCCTGTATAGTATCCCTGCAAAGCCTGCTTATCTGAGACTGTGAGCCATTGGGGGAGATACTGAAAAAACAACTCCTTGAATTCATTCTCTGGGGTGGCGAACCAAAAGGCGTGACCTAAGACAGACAGCACCGCTTGCATGACATCGCAGGCGGACAAAGTCGTGATTAAACTCAACATCACATAAAGCACTAACAACTCATCCCGCCGCAACGCAATGCCTGGGGCGAGCCAGCGAATTGGATAATTGATGACCATAATGACCATCAACATGAATATAACGTTGGACAACGGTACAATCCAAGTGGGAAAGGTGTAACGCACCAATTCCATTTGGATTAAAAAGTAACTGTTGACGGGGGAGATGAGAAGTACAATGAACAATACCCGCGGCGTCAACCCTGGCAGTTTATTTGTTATTTTTTTCATTATTCTTTTTCGGTTAGCCTAACTTATGATTAGGCGCAACTACTGCATTGTGAAATTTGGACAAAAGAGCCTCTGTATTTGCCAATCCAGAGGGAGCGGCACCGCGCCCGCTCGTCGTGGATTGGCAAATACACGACATATATAGCAATGCTTCCATCAGCCAGGATTTATTTCACAGTGTACTACAAACTCCCAGCGCATAGAATAGTGTTTTTAGCTTCGTGAACT
>JACKQG010005061.1_pt1 | contig 14822 bp, 15 predicted proteins | sample 8237621 | NCBI WGS metagenome assembly JACKQG01 (sample SAMN15677084, study PRJNA649215) | marine metagenome | biome: marine; feature: Black Sea; material: saline water; isolation source: suspended particulate matter (SPM) from the Black Sea western gyre | collected 2013-06-09/2013-06-10 | depth... | reverse complement strand
GGTGTCAATCTGTTCTTTGAAGATTTTTTCATGATCCATAAACTACGTTATTATCTGTCTTTCCATAAGGCATCGGCAGCCAGCTGGTCGGCAAACTGTTGCAAGGGTAGACATCAACGCCATCCTTGGTTCTCATTGCCGGTCCACGAGGATAAACGACGATGCGGCGTTGAAGTCCTTCAAGCGCTGCGACAGCGCGAAGCCCCTTGCACCATTGCCGTCGTTTTTTGACGAAAAATGACGACAACATATACAATAAACGACATTTTATCAGGCCCGGTTTCACCCCTGAACGCTACGAAAAATTATTCAGCGGCGAGTACTCAAATTAGTTATTGCAATGCAATCGCCTTTTCCGGACAGATTTCCTGGCAGCAGAAACAGACAATGCAGGTGTCGGCGTCCACTTCAGGGATGTCGCCGTTCATGGACAAGGCCGTCACAGGACACTGCTCGATGCATGCTCCGCAGGCGGTGCAAAGGTCCGGATCCGCCTGAGGTCGCGGCAGCGTTTTATTGTGAAGCATTTCCTGGATTGCGTCGTTTTCCATGATGGCTTCGCCGCCCAAGGGAGGAATTTTAAAATCAGGCAGTTTTTTCAATGTGCCGATGACTTCTATTTTATCAAGATCGCAGTCACCCAGCCCTATTTCCTTGGCTTTCTGAAGGAAGCGCAGACGGTTCGGTTCCAACCCCATCATTCCGGCGATGACCGCATCCATGGCCACGGCATTATCGGAGGCTAAAATCAGACCGATGTCTCTGAGATCGGGAGAGGCCGGACCGTTGCCCTCCATGCCGACCACAGCGTCTACGATGAAAAGCTCCGGTACTCGGAGCCGAAACACATCCACCACCATTTCGTGGAATCGCTGCGGGGTGCCGGCGATCTTGTGCAGCCTGGCTTTCTGTGCACCGGGCAAGAGGCCGTAGCTGTTTTTTATAGCTCCGGTGATGACCGTTAAACCGTGAGTTTTGAATTTGGGCAGGCTGATGATGATATCTGCTTCGAATACGGCCTTAGAGAGGCTTACCGTGGGCATGAATGCCGGATTAAAGGCAACCGTTTGCGATTCGTTGCCGATATTTTGATAATACCCTTTGGCGGCATCCATCAGGCCGGTCTCTTTAAAACTTTTCTCGTTGGCCCCGTAATCGAAAAGTCCGGGATTGTCGCCAACGACAATTGAGGCCGCCCTCATTTGCTCCACTTTTTCCACCACCGCGCGCAATACGGCCGGGTGAGTAACAATACCTTCTTCGGCCTTTGATGAACGCAGGACATTAGGTTTTATCAAAACCTTTTTGCCGGCTATTTGGACGGGAAACAGTTCGAAGGCACGGTACACGGCCGGCCGGACAGTGTCATAGTCGGCTGGATGTATCATTACTTTGAACATCTTCTGCTCCTCATTATGCAAGGGATCAAGTCTACTTTTGATCCTTATTAACATCTCTGTTAACTGGTTTTTCTGTCATATCCTTTAAGCCTTGACGCTCTTTGTATCAAGCAAATTCTCTTATTGTAAGCTTTTTTCCCTGTCATGGGTTAATAGTAGACCCCATTCATAGTTCGGTGAGAGGTTATCGATTCAGCTTTGAGTATTCATCAAGAAATTGTTTTGGGCTCTGTATCTTAATGCCCATATAATCCGCTATTTCTCTTAAGGCTTTGTCCCCCGAAATAATAAATTTTGAATTCAACGCCACTGCACACTCAATAAATTTGTTATCATCGGGGTCTTTTTCAACAACGTTCAAATTCGGAGTTTTAGCGGTGAATAAGACATGAAAGCCCTGTGCAAAAAGACTCAACAATTCTTCCAACTCACGCTCATTCTGTAGCCCCATACGTACGAGGACATCTATATATTCGTCAATTACCGGCCGCGAAAGGCATAATGTGATTTGGCCGGATTTCCACAAGTCAATAATCTTTCGAGGGTTAGCACCAAAGAAGGAAGATATGAAAACATTTGTATCGACCACCACCCTGATCAATGTTTGGTCCTCACATCGCGAATAACGCGTTCAATATCCTTGGGGCCAACCCCACTTGACGCGAGTTTACCTCCGATGCGCTCCCATAGATTATCGATATAAGAATCGATATCCCGGGTTTTGACATATTCTTCGAGCAATTCCCTGACGACTTCGCTGACACTTTTCCCTTCTATCTTAGCAAAATTGCTGACTTTGGCTTTGAGATCAGGATCGATTCTCACCATCATTTGAGTCGCCATTATAAACCTCCTCTCAATTAGATATAACGTATATACGATATAGCACTGTCTTAAATATGTCAACAGAGGAACAATTAACAAGAAATTAGGGACGATAACTCACAAACCCCACAATTAGCGCAGTTTGCCTTGTATTGACGGGCATTTTATAAGCCTTAGGCTTATGTCATGATGAAGTGTGATGACTAAAACAAGGTGGTGCCTTCATGCTTCATAGAGCTCTTTTCTTGGAAGCGTTCTGGCGCGGCAGACAGCCCTTGCAATTTTATCGAAAAGGGTGTTGCCGGAAAAGAGTGACTGCTGCCGGGGTGTCAATCTGTTCTTGGAGGATTTTTTCATAATTCATAAACTACGTGATTATCGGTATGATAGTGGCGGTCTAAATCGTAATTCAAGATGCGGCACACTTCTAATTAACGTGCTGATATAACGTCAAACAAACTTTTCTTTTAATTTTTTATTCACTGTTCAAGCTTTGACCCCATCCCTTACTTTTGTATCACAAACGACAAATCCTAAAAACTTACTTTTTTACCTACGTCCCCTATGCACCGTCCCCTATGCACCCATGACATCGGTTTCAACGCCTTGTAAAATATCTTTTAACCTATAGCCCTGTCCCGGATTACAACTTACTACTTCGAGAAAACTGTAGGGCTGATTGACGGCGGCATCGATCAAGCGTCTTTCAAGTTCGTCCAGTTTTAACCCTTGCTTCCGGGCGTAGATTTGCGCCAGGGTTTGATTTGCAGGCATGCTCAGGCCCAGATCGGAATCGTTGGGATCACAAACCCAGTTAAAAACAAACCATGGTGTAAAAAGCTGTACATGCCCGTCTGTCGGATCTTCAAGCGGATCGGTTTCAGGCCATAGCAGAAATTCACCCAGAGCCAGGATCATGGCCAGCTCACCAAAAGACCGGTCGGCAAAGGCCAAAAGTTTATCAATCAATCGGTCATGGGTATTTCCGAGTCTGCGCCACAGAAGATCCACCGGCGGTTTGGCCTTATTCAGGCAACACTTTTTGTATTTTTTGCCGCTGCCGCACGGGCAGGGGGCGTTGCGTCCGGGTTTCATTTTTGAATTATCTCCAACTCCTTTTGCGATTCGCGAATAAAGAAAGCCATGAAGAAATCTTTTTGTCAACAGATATGATTCCCTGAATAGAAGGTTACAAGTTGTGGCGACACCCAGTCTTATAGGCGTGTTCGTTGTGTGTTGCGATGGCGAACAATGGAATATATTGCGGCTGCCAAAGTTGCTAGCAGACAGAGGATGGCAAACAGATCTCCGGTGCGGGAATACCAGGTTGAGATGTGCAGCATGGGCATGGGGCGGGTTATAAAGGTATCTTCAAACAGCCGGGTGGAGGCGATGACCCGGCCGGCAGGGTCTATAAACCCGCTGATGCCTGTATTGGCCGCCCTGATTAGAGAGCGCCGGTTTTCCACCGCCCGAAATATTGCCATGGAAAAATGCTGATAAGGAGCGCTCGATCTGCCATACCAGGCGTCATTGGTGATATTTACCAGCAGGGCCGCATTGTTTTGGGCCATCAACCTGGAAAGTTTGGGAAAAATTATTTCATAACAGATCTGTATCCCTATGTTGTAATCTTTCCACCCAATTGTTTGGCCTTGTTTGCCCGAGCGAAAATCTCCGACCCCCTCTACCATTTTGTTTAAAAACGGCAGCCATTTATGCAGGGGAATGTATTCTCCAAACGGAACCAGATGGGCTTTGTCGTAACGCCCGTATACCTTTGGCTCGGGCCCGATCAGGTAGGCACTGTTATAATACTCGACACTGTTTTTCCCGGGACGAAATGAAGGGCTGCCGAACAGCAGGTCCGCCCCGGTATCTTGAACCCCTTTTATAACCAATTGCGAAAGCTTGGTATTGTGTAAAAAATAAAAAGGAGTGGCGGTTTCCGGCCACACAACAAGATCCGGCCTGTCTTGTTTCGATTGCATGGACAGGTTAATATATTTTAGGGTCGAAGATTGCTGAAAGGCCGGGTCCCACTTGATGGTCTGGTCTATATTTCCCTGGATAATTGCAATCCTGGCCACAGGGGCCTTGGATGACACGGCGTCGACAGCTTGCATGCGCCATGTTCCATACAACCAGACCAGGCCGAAAATTAAGATGAACGTAAATAGCGATCCTGTGGCCAAACGTCTGGTAACCATCCGGGCGTGCCGGCCTTTTTTCGTTAAAGCTAAAAATACCATAAAAAGTGCGGCATTTCCCAGTGCAACACAAAAAGAGACACCATAAACTCCAAATATATCGGCTATCTGTATGAGGGGCAGCACTTTAAATTGAGAGTATCCAAGCAGCTCCCAGGGGAAGCCTGTGAAAAGCAATGTGCGCAGGTATTCTAAAGCAACCCACAAAAAAGGGACTGTGGCAAAACATACAAAGGGTGTCGGGCACAACCGGCTTACAAACATTGAAAACACGGCAACATACAGCGCCAAAAAGGCTGCCAAGAGGAACAGGACGGGGAGGCATAAATACATGGGAAGATGTCCGTAGGTTTGCATGGTATTCGCCAGCCAGTAAACCAGGGTTAGATAGTGGGTCAGCCCGGCGCAGAACCCCAGAACAAATCCGTCTTTCGCAGAGAGGCTTCTTAAAGCGACCAACAGAGGAACCAGGGCGAACCAGGCCAACCAGAACAGGCCCGCCTTGGGGAAGGAGAGCGTCAGCAGTGTACCGCTCAGTGCAGCAAAAAAAAGTTTCTGTCTATTGATTTTTTCTGTGTTCAATGGTTTTTATAGGGAAACATAAAACCCTGCGTTCATGGCAGGGGTTGTTTGGTCGATTTAGCCCAAAATGTGTTTACATATGGGTACTAATTACCAAAATATTACACTTTTGTACAGGTTATAACCTGAATATTACGTAGTATAACGGAGAGGAATGTGCCGCAGATTGAAGGCTTGATAAAAATGATCGCTGTGCTGGTAGCGGCGATTTTGATTGGAAACTGGTTTCTGGCAGAAGTCAAAAAAGCGCGCTTGGCACGCAAGCCATGGTACCAGCCGTACTTGTCGACACCGGGCATATTGATAATGCTGGCGTTGCTGCTGCCGATCCTTTATTGGATTATTAATAGCTAATCGAGCGAAACGCTCGATGTCCGTTGTTCATTGTCTGTTGTCCGTAGCTAATTTAGAGGAATTAAATCCTAATCGAGCCAAAACTCGAATAGGCGTCTGTTGTCAGTGGTCCGTAGTCAGTGGTTTTACAGGTTCTTAGGGCCTCTTTTTGTGTTTCACCTGTAGTTGAAATATAATTTCGTTTATTGCTTAGCAACGGACGACGGACAAAGGACCACGGACACCCAATTGAGCACTTTCGCTCATTTGGGGTTAAAATCTTGATTTATGAATCTTTAGCCAAAGCGTTATCATAACGCCGGATAAATCGAATTTGATTTACAACTGACAACGGACAACAAACAACTGACGCATTGAGTTTTAACTCAATTGGGTTTATACGTTTAGCTTGTCTGACTTTAACGCGTAAGCAACAGCCAGCCCCACCATGAATCCGACCGCAAGATTTGAGGCCAGGGTTATGCCCAGCATCAGCAGGGCGACAAACAGGTCTTTGCGTTCTTTCATATCAATGACGGTCAGGGCCAACTGGCTGCCGGCAAACACCAGCAAGACACCCAACACACCCATGGGCACCAGATATACTATTGCCAGTGCATGAATGCCTAAAAAAAGCGCCATCAGCAGAAAAAAACTTCCAATGACCAGATTGGAACCGGCGGTTCGGGCTCCAAAGCGATAGTGAGCGGCCAATCCGCCGGCACCATGGCAAAGGGGCATGCCGCCTACCAAAAAGCTCATAAAATTGGCCAGAGCCATGCTGATAGTCAGGGCCCTATAGGTAACTTTTTTGGAATCATCACCAAAGTACTCATGGGACAGGTCGGCGTTGGCAATCACCGCATTTCCTATGGTCATGGGTAGCTGCGGGAGTGCCAGGGCAAAAAATGCGAAGGTAAAGTCGGCTTGAGCGGGAAACCCGAACGGCAGTATGTCCGGCAAATAAAGGCCCGGTTTGAGCTGGTCGAATCCTGCATGAGTGCCTAGAATCAGTCCCAGCAGAGCTCCACCCACAACGATCACCAGTCCGGCCGGAAACCGTTTGTTTTCAAGCAGCAGGAGCGTCAAAGCGCCGCCGACAACTCCGATGAGGACACTAATCGGCACCGGTCCCAGATACTGCAGGGCCAGATAGGGTTCAGCCGCCTGTCGTATCATTTGAAATTTGGACGTGCCTAACATGAATTTGACTCCCTGGGCCATCAAAAGGGTGCCGGTGGAAAGCTGCACGCCCCTGACCACGGCTTTGGGCGTATATTTGCCTATGGGCGTGATAGCGTTGGTTCCGCCGATGATCAAAAGAAAAATACCCATCAAAGCGGCCGAAGCCATAATCTGGGACGACGTCATGGCCGTTGCAATGGCATAGGCGCCGATGACTTTCATGGGCTGGACCGGAACCGTAATGCCGTAATAAAGACCTGAAATAATAAAAAATATACCGATGGAAAAGAACATGCCCGTGGGGCTTAAGCCATTGATCAGAATCATTGCTATGGCCATGGGCAGCAGGGTTCCTATATCTCCAAGGGAGCCGGCAATTTCCAGGCGATTAAAGCGATAACGAGGGCTCATAAGACTTCTCCACATCTAATTTTTGTGATATGCAGCTTTTAGTCCCTTAACAAGAAATTGTGTTTTTTTATGGTAAAAAGTTTTTACCACGAAGTACACGAAGAAACACGAAAATTTTTTTATTTTATTCTACTTCGTGCCCTTCGTGGTCTTCGTGGTTAGAATGAGTATTACTTGTATGGTTATAGCTTGTCCAGGTTGGGCATTATTAAGCATAAAACAGTAGAAATGGAAAGGTAGAAAGGTAGAAAGATGAACGACATCACATACAGACCTATCGGAAATATACGCACCCCGTTTAAAAAGCAAGCAGGAATGCCGATTCAGCCATCCGGGGCCAAGGGTGTGCGAGGCACTATCAAAATCAACAAAGACTATATAGGCGGCCTAAAGGATTTGGAAGGCTTTTCTCATATTATTTTGATTTATCATTTTCATTTGTCACAAGGATATTCCATGCATGTTACCCCTTTTTTGGATGACCAGCCCCGGGGTGTTTTTGCCACCAGGGCGCCCCGGCGGCCCAATGCCCTCGGTTTGTCGGTAGTTAAGCTTAATGCAGTTGAAGAAGATACCCTCAAAATCGAGAACGTCGATATTATCGACGGGACGCCGCTGCTGGATATAAAGCCGTATGTACCGGAATTCGATGCCCAGGCCGAAGTTAAAACCGGTTGGCTGGCCGAGGTCAAAAAACAGGTAAAGCAGGTTAAGTCAGATAACCGATTTAATTCGAGCAAAAAGGTGTAAAGTATTATTTTGGTGTGCCGATAATATATACAAATGTTCGGGCGACACCGTACTCGAATGGATGGGTTCAGGCTCAACCGAACTTAAAAAGCAAGGCCTTTTCAGGGCCTTGCTTTTTTTAATGGATAATACGAATGCATCAATGATAGCTTTGAATTTTTTCTCTTAGAGCCTTTACTTTGGCGGTAATGTCGGGGGCCTGGGTGATGGCCGTTACCATGGCCACGCGCCGCGCGCCGCTGGTAAGCACCTGGTCGATATTGGATTCGGAGATGCCGCCCATTACCGTAAAGGGCACATCGATTGCAGGGCTGATGGCGGCGATGGCCTCCGGGCCCAAAAAGCGCTCTATCCCTTCCTTGGTGCCGGTGGGAAAGATGGGGCCGATATTGATGTAGTCCGCGCCTTCTTTTTGGGCCTGGATCGCCTCCTTAAGGGAATGCGTGGAGGCGCCGATGAGCAGTTCCGGCGCAATCTTTTTGGCGGCGTTTAGCGGAAAGTCGTCCTGGCCCAGATGAACACCGTCGGCCTCTACAGCCATGGCAATATCCACGTGATCGTTGATAATTAGCAGGACGCCCGCCTTTGTTGTAATTTCCCTGAACTTCAAAGCCAGGTCGTACATTTTTTTGCCGGAATATTCTTTTTCCCGTAGCTGAATGATCCTGGCGCCGCCCTGAATTACCGCTTTTAAGACCTCCAGATTGGACCTTCCATTGGACAGCCGTTCACAGGTCACAGGGTATATGTCGACTTGTTTAAACGCATTCCTTCTGGCTTCCAGTTTCATTTAGCCACCACCTACCAGCCGTATGATTTCAATGGTATCTCCATCCTGGACAGCTGTTTCGTTCACTTTGTTTTTGGCCACGATTTCAAAATTGCGCTCCACGATAATCGATTTGGGGTTGATCTCCAGCTGCTCGAGCAGTTCGGCAATCGTCAACGGCGAGGTCAAGCCAACTCTTTTTTCTCCATTTACAGTGATTTCCATAATTGTTTTTTCCAAATTGGTTATGTGCATAAAGCATGATGGTTCAAGACAAATCCAGGTCAAGATTTACTGGAGAAAAGCCGCATCCCAGTCTTTCCAGACCGGTTCATAACCTTTCTCTTTGATAATCTTGGCAACGGCTTCAGGTGAACGGTGATCGGCGATATCAAATTGGGCTTGGGCCTGAACTTCATGAGTATAGCCGCCGGGTGCGGTGCAGGATCCGGCGCTCATGGAAGTTATCCCGACAGGGATCAGGTTGTCCCTGAGATACGCCGGCTCGCGGGTAGACAGCACCAGACCCGTGTCCGGAAGCAAGAGCCTTAATGCGGTGATAAGCTGGAGCAACTGGGCGTCTGATACCGGATAAGGAGGTTTATATTCACCGGCGGCCGGTCTTAACCGCGGAAAGGATATGGTGATGTGTGACTTCCAGAAATTGCGCAAAAGATAACGGGCATGCAGCGCCAGAAAAAACCCTTCCACGCGCCAGTTGCTAAGTCCTAAAAGAGCGCCGATGCCGATACGGCGAAATCCGGCCTCGCCACCTCTTTCAGGCGTCTCCAGCCGCCAGCGGTAGTTGCTCTTGCTGCCGGCCGGATGAACATCATTGTATATCTGTTTATTATAAGTTTCCTGATAGACGATCAGGCCGTCCACCCCGTTTGAAATCAGAGTTTGGTAGTCACCGGTTGGCATGGGATAGAGTTCGATGGATATGGAGGAAAAACTAGGACGCAATTTTTGCAATATTTTCGTCAGATACTCCATGGTGACGGCCTGGGGCGCTTCTCCGGACACCAGCAATATATGACGAAACCCCTGGGAATGCAGAAAAGAAGCTTCGACCTCGGCCTGCTTTACTGCAATTGTCAGGCGGTCGACAGTATTTTGCACATTAAATCCGCAGTAGACACAAGCATTGGTACATTCGTTGGAAAGATAAAGCGGGGCAAACAGACTGATTACCCGCCCGAAACGCTGTTGCGTGAGTCTTTGAGCCCTTTGAGCCATCTCTTCCATGGCCTGTTCCGCAGCTGGAGACAGGAGGCTGATAAATCCATCCATTCCTAAAGATCGAGCCGCAAGGGCCCTGGCCACGTCAGCCGGGGTGCAACTTGCGATCTGTTTTTCAATCTCTTCCCAACGCAAGCGGCTTATCTTTTCATAAAAACTCATATTATGATTGCCTCAAAAAGCCTGTCAAAGGACTGGAAGCTGCGGCCGCTTTCTGCGGGGTGCTGATTCCCGCCAGAAAGGCTTCACGACCGGCTTGCACCCCTTTTTTGAAAGCCTGTGCCATTAAGGCCGGGTCCGCGGCTACGGCAATAGCTGTATTGACCAAAACGGCATCGGCCCCCATCTCCATGGCTTCGGCGGCGTGGGAGGGTGCTCCCAGGCCGGCGTCCACCACTACCGGAATATTTGCCATTTCAATAATGATTTCGATGGATTCTCTGGTTTTAATGCCCTGTTTGGATCCAATGGGTGACCCCAGGGGCATAACCGTGGCCGTGCCGATATCCTCTAATCGTTTGGCCAAAATCGGGTCTGCATGGATATAGGGCAGCACCACGAAGCCCTCCTTTACCAGGATTTCGGCGGCCTTAAGGGTTTCGATGGGATCGGGGAGCAGATAGCGAGGGTCGGGCGTAACCTCTAATTTGACCCAGGGTTCGCAACCGGCTGCCCGTGCCAGGCGGGCCAGCCTAACCGCTTCTTGGGCATTTCTGGCACCCGAGGTGTTTGGAAGCAGTAGATAACGGCTGGTGTCGATGGCACTCAGAAGGTCATCATCGGGATTTTCCAGATCCACCCTTCTCAAGGCTACGGTGACGATTTCAGAGCCCGAGGCCTCTATGGCCTTTTGCATGACGTTATTCGACGAGAATTTTCCGGTACCCATCAACAGTCGCGAAGAAAAAGGGCGGCCGGCAATGATCAGAGAATCATCCATTTTAATTTACCTTTTCAATAAAAAAACCGTTTCCGATTAAGGAAACGGCTACCGATAAGCACGGAAAAGATTCCGCGCATACAGCCGTTTCCCTCCGTTGGCATTATCCACGTCAGGTCTTAAGGGTATTTTCTCAGCCCGATATACGAGCACCCCTAACGACTTTTAATGCAATGTGTTAAACATAATTGAATGGTCGTCAATTGTCAAATATTGGTTTTTTAAAGACCTCTTAGGTATAGCGCTTAAGGATTAAAGTGGCGTTGGTACCCCCAAAGCCGAATGAATTCGTAAGGGCAATATCAATTTGGGCTTTCCGGGCTTGACCGCTGACATAATGCAACCCTTTGCATTCTTCGTCAATACTATCAAGGTTCAGAATCGGCGGGACGATATTATCCCGGATAGATAATACGCATAAAGCCGCCTCAATAGCTCCAACGGCCCCCAGACTGTGTCCGAGTTGAGATTTGTTCGCCGTAATGAAAGGCTTCTCTTTGCCGGCCCCAAACACCTCTTTTATGGCTCTTGCTTCGTTAATATCGCCTTTAGGGGTGGAGGTTGCATGGGGATTGATCAAATCGACATCTTCCGGCCTGATTCCGGCATCTTCAAGGGCTATCCGCATGCACCGGATTGCTCCGTCAATATCTGGATCTGTAATATGACTGGCATCCCCGGTCATGCCGCAGCCAACCATTTCGGCATAAATTTTGGCCCCCCGGGCCAGGGCATGTTCCAGCTCTTCCAAAATTAGAACCCCCGCTCCTTCTGCCATAACAAAGCCGTTGCGATCTTTGTCAAAGGGGCGGAAGGCTGATTCCGGAGTTTTGTATTTAGACGACAACGCCTTGAGAGCATGAAAGCCTGCAACCGTAAGGGGTGTAATCGAAGCTTCCGCTCCCCCGCAGAGAATCGCATCTTCTTTGCCGATTTGAATGCGCTGAAACGCCTCCCCTAGCGCGTGCGCTCCGGAAGCACAGGCTGTTGACAGACAGGCGTTGATGCCTTTGGCTTTAAAGGAGATGCTGATATTACCGGCTGCCAAATTCGGGATTTCACGTGGAATTAAAAATGGCGACACTTTTTTCCCTGCTAAAAGTCGCAGGTGTTCTCTTTCCATAGTTTGAATTCCGCCTTGCCCTGTACCGATAATAACGCCGACACGAGTAGGGTCAATGTCGCCATTCTCCAACCGCGCGTCAGAATCAGCCACTGCTTCCAAGGCCGCTGCATCGGCATACTCTATAAAAGGATCCATATATTTTGTCTGTTTTAAATCCTCTTTAGAAAAAGCAGGCTTTCTTTGCTTGATGATATCTTTGATATCGAAGCCTTTAATTTCCCCGGCGATCAAAGGGAATTCGTCTGAGAATTGATACTTATCTTTGATTTTTTCTAAATCACCCCAACCGGCAATCCAGTCGATGCCCGAGCGGCAATCGAGCATGGCCTGCCAGGTTGAGGGTACATCTAAACCTAAGGGCGTTACCAGTCCTAAACCGGTCACGACCACTCTTCTTAGCGCTAGTGTTTTGCTCATGGTTCTAATTCCTTGGATTGGGTAAAGATCAAAAGGTGGCGTTTAGTTCATAACAATAACCAGCAGAAGCAGTATGGTGTATAGAGCATTATATTAAATGCATGATGTTACACTGTCAAGCGATTTAAAGTCGCCATCAAAGGCTACAATGTGGTAACTAAAAAACAATGTTTGATGTTATTGATGAGAAATTTGGGATAACATCTGGGTTGAGGGCGATCCGGTCGCAAAGTACCAGGAATGGCACAATGAGCCCATGTCAATAACGAAGATAAACTGCCGGAGGAAAAGAGGGAAAAGAGCCTGAAACTCGCCTTTCATAACAGTTGTCGGGACTACCATGAACGACTAAAAAAGAAGGCCCCGCAAACTTATGAAAAAATACCCACTAAACATGAAAAGTGCCATCAAGAGCAAGATGCTGAATAAACACCAGTTTTATTTGTGAACAACGCCGCCGACGACAAAGGAGAAGGCACCCACACTAAGCAACAAAATATAAATAGGCATTGTTGTGATATATTTTAAGTTTTTTTGGATGCTATGCCATGAAATACCATCAATCCATTTAAGATAGGCTGCATCAAGAACGTCAATCATGCTTAAACCCTTCCAAACTATTTCACCTGGAGTCATCATTGATGATATCGCCTGAAAGATAACCAGTACCAAACCGCCGAGGCATAAAAGCCCGCCCACAAGATAATACTTAGACATTTAATAGCCTCCCTGTTTATTGTTTATAAAATGTAAGGGTAAATTCACAGAAAACATTTTCTGGGTTGCTGGGTTTATTATCGGCTGTTTGCGAAAAATATTTAACAGAATTTCTCACAAAGAGTTTGGTCTGCATTTAAGATGTTTAAAACAATGGATATTTGCCTACTGGAGAGCAATATGGATGGGCACGGGTTTGATCTTACATTAACATTTTTAAGGAGACGATTGGTCTTTGGTCTTGTCGGGAGCATTGCCGGCGGGAGTAGGGCGCTTTTTGGGGCGGCGGCGCCTTTGTTTCTTCTTTTTGGGGCCATCCGGAGTAGTTTGCATCTCGGATTCGGATGCTGGCTTTGATTCCGGGGCAAAACCGAAAAGACTGCCCGGGTGTGACCCGGCCCGGGTTTTTCCCGGAGCCGGTGCGCTTTGCTCGGGTCTGCGTCCGTGCGGCTGCGAGGGTCTGTGTCCGTGCGGCTGCGAGGGTCTGCGTCCGGGCGGCCGCAGGGGTCTTCTCCCCCTTCCCTTGAGCCTGCCCGGTACCCGCTGGGATATGTCTTTGACAAACCAATCATCTTCGGGCCAAATTGTCGGAATCTTGTAACCGAGCATTTCCTCAAGGGGTTCGAGATGAACAACATATTTCTCACAGGCCAGTAACAACGCTCGTCCGGTTTTGCCTGCTCTGGCGGTGCGGCCGATGCGGTGGATATAGTTTTCTGCATCCTGGGGAAGGTCGTAGTTGATTACATGGCTGATATCCTCAACGTGAATGCCTCGCGAAGCCACATCCGTGGCTACCAGAATCTTAATCCTGCCATTTTTAAACCATTCCATCAGCCTGAAGCGTTTGCGCTGGGGCAGGTCGCCGGTGATGCCTTCGGCCGGCAAAGCGTTACCGTTGAGTTTGCGGGTCAGCCATGTTACGCCGGCCTTGGTGTTGACAAATATGAGAATCCGGCTCCATTCTTCCCTTTGCAGCAGACCCAACAGGAGGGACAGTTTCATATCACTGCCAACGTGAAAAAGAGACTGTTCAATGCCCTCGACAGTCACCTCCTCCGGGGCAACAGCTATAAACTCCGGCAAGTTCATGTATTCATAAGTCAATTCCAATACGCGGTAGGAAAGGGTGGCTGAAAAAAGCATGGATTGTCTTTTCTCATAGTGGGGAAGCTTACGCAGGATATAGCGCATATCCTTGGAGAATCCGAGATCCAAAAGGCGGTCGGCCTCATCAACAACCACGACTTTGATGCCGGTGGTTTTAAAGATGCCCTGCTTGAAATAATCGATTATACGCCCCGGGGTGCAGATAATGATGTCGGCACCTTTGCGAAGAACATCGGCCTGCTTGCGATAGTCCACCCCGCCCAATACCTGTGCGAAAGTCAAACCGGTATGGCGACCGAGATCCTGGGCTTCTTCATATATCTGGAGGGCCAGTTCCCGGGTGGGGGCGACAATCAGAGCGGACGGCAATTCAGCTTTTTTTTGGGGTAATGCCAAAAGTTTGGCAAAAATAGTAACCAGAAAGGCGGCGGTCTTGCCCGTGCCGGTCTGGGCCTGGCCGGCAACATCACGGCCGGTCAAAGAGACGGGCAGAACTTGAGCCTGAATCGGGGTGCAGAAAGTAAAGCCGGTGTCACTCAGTCCGTCCAGAATCTCTGTGGGAAGGTCGAATTCGTCGAACCTGGTCTGGGTGAGAAAGTTAGGCTTATCCCGGCGTTGATCAGGTTCTGGTGATTCTGTTGAGTCTAACATGATATTTATAATTATACGCTATTCCTGTTATTTTGCAAGTGGCGATATCGGCATCATGCTTGACAATGTAATTCTTCTCCCTCATATAAGAAGCAATACTAGTGATGATCTCGTAAAAAGTCACGAATGCAACTATAGATGGCGCTGACAGCTG